>Ga0187833_10005347_pt1 | contig 12154 bp, 10 predicted proteins | sample ETNtaG_37_FD_167968 | JGI IMG/M metagenome (GOLD analysis project Ga0187833, IMG submission 167968) | Marine microbial and viral communities from oxygen minimum zone, Eastern Pacific Ocean - ETNP2014_SV_400_PacBio MetaG (Illumina Assembly) | ecosystem: Environmental > Aquatic > Marine > Hypoxic... | reverse complement strand
AGTGATATCACCATAGCCTACGGTTGTTGCAGTAGTTACAAGCCAGTAGAATGACTCAAAGTAAGGCCCTTTTCCCTGAATCATTGATTCCTGGAATGTAGGGTCTGGTATGATCTCGAATCTAGCGTAGAGAAAGACTGAGACTGTAAATAAGATGAGGAATATAATGAGGAAGAGAAATTTTCCTGCAAAAAGAGACTTTATACTAGGAAGTAGGGAAAGCAAGGATTTTTTCTTCTTTTTAATGTCCTTTAATAACTCCTTTTGCAGTTTCATATTTTGAGAAGGCTTATAGCTCATAGAATACTTAAGCCACCCCTTTTTAGTTAGATTTTGGTTTAAGAGTATTTAAATGTAACTGTGTTCATTATTCGATAATTAATTTGTTTTTTTCTGGATGAATATAGGCTTCTTTGCCTTCTTTTAAGTTAAGATGGTCTGCTATTTCCTTAGGGATCCTTACAGCCAAAGAGTTTCCAGTTCTTGTTATCTTAGTTTTTTTGCCGAGATTCCAGATTCCTTTTTTCTTGGCAACTTCTTCTATCTTTCTTGTTGTTTCTGTGTCTGTAAAAGACTCATTACACTTTGTACATACTTCTGCTGGAAACTGGCCTAAGTAGGTTCCAAACATGTATTCTTTTATTGTTTTTTTATGCAATATTCCTTTGTTGCACATTGGACATTTCATTGTTATCACCTTGGTTTAATTGTAATAATAAAGATTTTATCTTTTATTTTTCTGTAGACAACACAATAATACTTGTAGTATGAGAGTATTTTATCTGGTTTTTGCAGTTCTTTTGACCCTCTTTTGATTGCTTCTTCAATGTCTTCTGCACTTATTCCTCTTAGTACCATACGATCTCTTGTGTGCTTGCTGTAATAAATCTTCAAATGTAACACCTGTAAGTACAATAAGTACAATAAGTATTTAAAGGTTTCTATTTGAGAATTCTTACTATTCCTTGGGTTGCGTTAACCTCTACTTCGTCATCATCCTTGATGAGTTCTGTTGCAGTGGATACACCTACAACACAGGGTTTATTCATCTCTCTAGAGACTATGGCTGCATGGCATGTTAAGCCTCCTTCATTGGTAACAAATGCAGCGGCTTTTTTCATTGCTGGAACAATTGCAGGAGTTGTTGCAGCAGAGATTAAGATATCTCCGTAGTTCATTTTAGCCATATCGTCTGGTTTGTTGACTATTTTTGCCGGTCCTTTAGCGTATCCTTGACAGGCACAGGATCCTTTGAGAATAGCGGAATGTGTAACTTGCTTTTCTTTTTCTTGTTGGTAGTGCGTATCTATAAATTCTTCAGCTTCTTTACCTGTTAAGACAATTGTTTTTTCATTGTTATCAGTAATGCAGACATGGAGCTTTATTCTGTCTTTGATTTTTTCTTTTTCTACAGGGTTTCCGTCTAGGTAAGCTTCAAGGTCTTCTATGGGTGTTGCTCTAATTTCTTCCAACGAGAGGTTTAGTCTGTTGCCTAACTCTCTTTGCAGTTTTTCTATATGATAGTATGATTTTGATTGTAGATCTTTTCTTCCTGGTTTTGTGTAAACTAATTTTCCTGCGAGAAGCAGTAGTTTTTTTGTTAATTCATCTGGCTTGAGTTGTTTTAGGAGTGCTTCTTTACTTTTTTCTATTGATTTTCTTTTGTTTACGATATTTTTTATTTCATTTTCTGGGTCTAGTTCTTTATTAGCGTAGTCTTGGAGAAATTCTGTAAAGTTTATCTCTTCATAGGCAGGGCCTTGATAGACATAGTAGACCCATGCGTATTTTTTGCAATGGGCCTGGAAAAGTTTGTAGATCTCTTTATGTTCTTTTATCATTGATAGTATTTCTTGATTTGATTTATTTTTTAGATTTACTTTTATTTTTTTGTAGATTGTGAGTAAAGAAAGTTCTTGTTCTTCTTGGAATGATGGGTGAGAAGGGAATGTGAAGATATCAAAGTTTTTATCAAAGTCCTTAGGAGTATGTTTTTTTAGGTATGTTCTTAGATGTGACTCAACAAATAATAAGCCTCCAAGGTCTACTAATGGTAAAAGTATGCCAATAGCATATTCTCTGGATTGCATCTTAAGGAACTTTTTATAGGAAGATAGAAGATCTTTGTTTGATTGTGCTTTAAGGTCAGAGTTGAATATTTTTTCTGTGTAATCATTCATCTCTTGCCCGTAAGATATATTTTCATCTATGATATTCTCAAAAAAAGAAATATCTTTTTTAACTTTTTTGAAAAATATTTCTCCTGTTTTTCTCCAGTTTTCAGGGATATGGATATAATCAATAGTGTTGTTTCTTGAAATTATTCCCAGTTTTGTGGTTGGTAGATCGTATTCCTTCCAATGCTTATAGCACGCTGTCCAGATGAGGTTTCTAATAAAAGGAGAATTGTAGTCTTTTGCAATTATGGTGTATGTATCACTCATTCTTAACAATGAGAGTTATCTCACCCTTTATAGGTTTTTCCTTGCATTTTTCCTCTAGTTCTTTAGCAGTTCCCCTTATGCAGTCTTCGAATTTTTTTGTTAATTCTCTTGCTAGGGCTATTTGAGCATTAGGAAGGATTTTTGCTATGAGATTAAGTGTTTTTTCTATTCTGTGGGGTGATTCGTAGAGAATTGTTGTTATGGGTGTGGCTTTTATTTTTTGGAAAAATTCTTCTTTTGCTTTTTCCTTTTTTGGAGGGAATCCCAGGAAGAGAAATTTGTCAGTTGGGAGGCCAGAAATTGTTAATGCTGCTATTGAGGCTGTGGGGCCTGGAATAGAATGGACGGGGATTTTGGATTTTAATGCTTCTCTTACTAAGTAAAAACCAGGATCTGAGATGCATGGTGTTCCTGAGTCTGAGACAAGAGCTATGGATTTGTTTTTTCTTAGTCTGTTGATGATTGTTGGCGTTATTGATTCTTTGTTGTGGTCGTTGTATGATTCCATCGGGGTGGTGATGTCGTAGTGATTGCATAGCAGGCGTGTTCTTCTGGTGTCTTCAGCTAGGATAAGGTCTACGCTTTCTAGTGTTTCAACTGCTCGGAAGGTGATATCTTTTAGGTTTCCTATTGGTGTTGAGGTTATGAATAAAGACATAAGAGTAGGAATGTTTTATGGTTAATAAACGTTATTGATAATCTTTAAATATGATAAGGATATTCCCATATTATGTTGATTAAGATACTAGGAAGCGGAACTTGTGTACCTTCTTTAAAGAGAAATTCTCCCTCAATTTACATTGGAAGAGGAAATAAGCATGTATTGGTTGATTGCGGATCAGGTGCTTTGAAACAATTGGAAAAAGCTAACTTAAGCTATAAAGAGATCGACATTGTTTTTTTTACGCATTTCCATACTGATCACATAGCTGATCTAAATCCATTGATTCAAGCTTTAAATTGGACTCCAGGTTTTGTTAGAAAAAAAGATTTGTTGTTGGTTGGACCGGTTGGCATAAAGAAATTTATCCAAAGCTATATAAGACCAGTTTCTGGAGATCCACTACCTGATACTTTTAAAATAATCATTGAAGAAATAAAAGATAAGTTAGTTTTTGATGGGTTTTCTGTGGAGTGTGCAAAAACAAATCATAATGATGAAAGCATTGCTTATAAGTTTACGGAGAATGAAAAATCTTTAGTGATTTCTGGAGATAGTGACTATGATGAAAATCTGATTGCTTTTGCAGATGGGTGTGATCTATTTATACTAGAATGCTCATTTGATAATTCTCAGAAACAAGAGGGACATCTTATTTCAAGAGAATGTGGGGAGATTGCTAAAAAAGCAAATGTGAAGAAACTAATTTTAACTCATTTGTATCCAGGAAAATCTGAGAGTGTAAGATTAAAAGAGACAAAAGAGATTTTTGATAATACTATTTTAGCAGAGGATCTTTTGGAGATAAAATTATAAGGAAGATTTACTCAACCACTGCTTTTATTCTTCTAATCCCTGCAGCTGAGGATTCTTCTTTCTTTATTTTAAAATGGCCAATGTCTTTTGTGTTTTTGACATGGGGGCCTCCGCAGAGCTCTAGACTGAAAGAGCCTATTTTGTAGACTGAAACCACTTTAGGATATTTATCAAATTCCATTTGGGCTCCTAGTTTTTTAGCTTCTTCAAAAGACATTTCTTTTCTTTCTACAGGAATCGCTTCTTTTATTTTTTTGTTTATCAAATCTTCTACTTTCTTTTTTTCCTCGTCAGTTAGTTTTCGATCAAAGTTAAAGTCAAATCTTAGGCGTTCTGGAGTAATGTTTGAGCCTTTTTGCTTAAGATTAGGTGATTTGAGCACTACTCGTAATGCTTGGTTGAGGAGGTGGGTTGCTGTGTGCAGCTTAATAGTTTCTTTACTTGCATCACCTAAGCCTCCTTTAAAGCGTTTTTCAGCTCCTACCCTGCTTAATTTTTGGTGTTTTTCAAATTCACGCTGGAATCCTTTCTCATCTACCTTAATCTTTTTTTCTTGAGCTAATTCTACTGTCATCTCTAAAGGAAAACCATAGGATTGGAAGAGGAGGAATGCTTGTTTTGCATCTATCTTTTTGTTTTGGGAAAGTTTTTCAAACTCTCTTAAGCCTTTTTCTAAGGTTTGGGAAAACCTTGTTTCTTCTTTTTTTAATTCGTCTAGGATAAAATCTTTGTTTCTTTTTAATTCGTCATATTGTTCTTTGTATTGATCGATGACGATGTTTGCTAATTGACCGAGGAAAGGGGTTGGTATTCCTAATTGCTTAGCGTGTCTAATTGATCTTCTGATTAATCTTCTTAAGATGTAGCCTTGATCAAGGTTAGAAGGAACGATTCTTCTGTCATCTCCTAAAACAAAGGTTGCAAGTCGGATATGGTCTGCTATGATTTTTTCAGATACTGGTAGAGTGGTTTTTGCTAGGGATTGGATTTTTTTTATTAATGGCTGGAAGATATCTATTTGGTAGACTGTATCATATCCATTTAGGACAGCTACTGTTCTTTCCACTCCCATTCCAGTATCAACGTTTTTTTGCTTTAGTTTTGTGAAGGATGCGTTTTTTTCTTTATTATATTCCATAAATACGTTATTCCAGATCTCAAAGTATTTTCCGCAAGCACAGCTTGGGTCGCATTTTTTTGAGCATGGCTTTCTTCCAGTGTCGTAGAAAATTTCACTGCAAGGTCCGCAAGGACCTGTTTCTCCTGCAGGACCCCACCAATTATCCTCAGCTGGGAGGAAGTAAATCCTTTCTTTTGGTATGCCTAGATCTAGCCAAATTTTTTCAGAATATGTATCTTTAGGTGCGTCTTTGTTGCCTTTGAAACATGTTACAGAAAGTTTGTTGATGTCTATTCCTAGCCATTTCTTTTTTGTAAGGAATTCAAAAGACCATCTGATTGATTCATCTTTAAAATAATCACCTAGGCTCCAATTTCCCAGCATTTCGAAGAATGTTAAGTGATGTGGATCTCCTACTGCTTCGATATCTACTGTTCTGATGCATTTTTGTGAGTCTACTATTCTTTTGCCTTCTGGATGTTTTTGACCCATGAGGTAGGGAACTAGGGGGTGCATTCCAGCTGTGGTGAAGAGAACAGTTGGATCAAAGTCTGGGATTAGGGATGCGGAAGGGACTTCTTTGTGGTCTTTTGATAGGAAGAATTGGATGTACTTTTTCTTTAACTCGGTTGTTTTCATGAGAAGTAGTGGAGGGGGAGATTTTATAAAACTTATTGTTTTTAAGTTCCTAGAGGAATCCAATAGATATGAATTTTATCAGTAGTGGTTCCTCCTGTCTTATGAACTCTCCAGAAATCACCTTTTCTCACAGGGCTTGATGCACCATCAAAGGGTCCTACACGCACTCTAGAAGTTTGGGGAGGGTTGCTGCTGTCTGTAATGAAAGACGCCCAGATGTTGGAACCAGAACCACCTGTTAGGATAGTTACGAAACCATCTGAAGGAGCTTGGTATACTGTTTCCAAGGTTTTAGTTTCCCAATTACCAAAGACTTTCATGGTTCCTTTAACTTCTAAGGTAGCTCCTGGGGTGGTGGTGCCGATGCCTATATTACCTGCTCCAGATATTGTGAGGTGTTTTTTACCTGAAAGACTATCTCTAATGAATAACAAAGGTGGGCCTCCTGCAATTCTTGTTTGTGTACTATCTGTAGTTCCCGTTGCAATTATATCCCAACCTATATCCTTTGTTTTTAATGATAATTTTGAATTGCCAGTTCCTAGATTTCGAAAATCGGCTCCCACACTTACAGACTTAATAGCTGATATGGAAATATCTCCATCTACGTCCAATTTGGATCTTGGGCTCGGAGTACCGATACCGATATTGCCATTTGAAGAGATAGTCATAGCAAGGGACTGGAAATTATTTTGATTGGTTGTATAATGATCCCAATACATCCTTGAATTCTTAGTCCTGGTTTTTATGTCAAGATTATAAGTATTGGAAGAGTCTCCACTTGTAAATCTAAGTGCAGAAGATCCGTCAGGAGGGCTTTCTATATCAAGATTTGCTTCAGGCGTTGTGGTACCAATTCCTACATTACCATTATCAATAGTAATAGGACCCAAATCTAATTCATCAAAATCATGACCATTATCCGGTGCAACAGCAATTACAATAAGACCAATACAGATTATAATTAAAACAGATAATAAAAGATAGAACACTTTATTGCTTATCTCTAATTTTATCATAAGAAGATATTAATTATTAGAGTATTTAAAGATTATTGTTTGGAAAACAACTTATTCAAAATATCCATTGTGTAGAGAATAATAGCTTGGGTTTGTTCTGATGAGGGATTAAAGGCTTCTTGTTTTTTGTGGACTGAGAAGACACGGACTTGGTTTATTAAATGGATTTGTTGAGTGATAGCAGGATCAATCTCAATATCTTTTTCTCTTAGCTTTGCGATGATGTTACCTAAACCAATGCCTGGACTTTTTTCTAATAGGTCAAAACCCGTAGCGTTGAAGTATTTCCAATGCAGAGCAGTTTCCATTATTCTTCCGCAAAGGATAACCGCTGATCTAAAACAGTTATTTTGAAAGCATTTTTGGAGTTCATCCATGTCAGCGCTCAGATCGGCTTTTACCTCATCAGGGAGAGATTCTGGCTTGGAGAATGTGATGGATGATTTTGGAAAATCAATTTGTTTTGCAAGGGTTTCGAGCTTTGCGATTAATTTAGTGAGGTCTTCTGTTTTTTTTGACTCTAATTCAGGCAGGATGTGCATGATGTCGTTGACTAACGGTTCGTTTTCAGGATTCGTTAGGACAGAATTGAGTTTTAGAGAAGTGTCTTTGACATTTTTCAAAGCTTTGTTGTAGGCCTCCAGATGGTAGAGCTGCTGTTTTGTTTTAAAATCGTATAATGATTTGGTCTCGTCGATTTTTTTAGAGAGGTCAACGTCGTTTTTTATTAATACCTCTACAGCACTGTTGAGTTTGTTTAGTGACGGTAAAAAGTTTGAGGGCATAGGATGATAGTGATATTTAGATTGTCAAGAACCACCCATCACAGATTGGTTGCATGTAAGGCTCTGCCTGACACTCCTAATCCCAAGTGTGTGGTTCTTGATCATGATCAAGATTTACCTCCTATCTTTGAATGGTACCAAGATTCTCTTCGTCTCATCCTACATGAGAAGTAAATCTTGACATATTTAAGGATTATGGTGGTGGAGTTAGGTGTAAGCCCTAAAATCGATAGATTTATATATTTGTAGTCCCTAACTTTTCTTATGTATATTGAGAAAAAAAAGATAAAGGATAGAGAATACTATTATTTGAAAGAGTCTTATAGGGATAAGGGTAGTGTGAAAACTAGGACTGTTGCTTACTTAGGCAAGGGACCTTTTTCTTCTAGAGAATTGAATAAGCTTTTGGAACAATATCAGAAAATTGATTTTTTGAATAATGAGCAACTCATGAAGTTAGGTGATATCAGGAAACTTTTTTCTAACAAAATAAAACATTGGGATAGTAAACTTATTGAGGATATGTTTAAAGATTTCAAGACCTATTACATATACAATACAAATACAATAGAAGGCAATACCCTGACTCTGCAGCAGACAAATTTGTTGCTCAATAAGCAAATATCTCCTGGTGATAAAGACTTGCGAGAAGTGTATGATCATATTAATGCAAGGGATGTTTTTGATTTTGTATTGGAAGAAAGGCCTGAGATTACTCATGAGACTATTATAAAGATTCATTCAATGTTGTTGGACAAGATAGATCAAAGAATTGGGGGATACAGGACTAGAGGAGTTAGGGTATTTGGAGCAGAATTTTTGCCGAGTCCTCCAAAATATGTTCAGACAGATATGGACATATTGTTAAAATGGTATCGGAGGTTTAGAAAGAAGCTGCATCCCTTAGTCTTAAGTGCTTTGTTTCATGAAAAATTTGAGAGAATTCATCCATTTTATGATGGCAATGGCAGGACAGGAAGGATGTTGAGCAATTTGATACTGTTAAGAGAAAAGTATCCTCCTTTAATTATTGAGGAGAAGAAGAGAAAACAGTATTATTCAGCTTTGGATAAGGGACATAAGGCTGATCTGGAGGGTTTTGGACAAGAATATCAAGAGATTGTAAAGTTTTTTTACAAAGAAATGCTTTGGACATGGGAGAAGATATTCTCTCAGTGGGGGTTGTAGTCCCTAAAATTGAAAAATAAGAGAATTTGTAAGCCCTAATTATTGAGGATAGTGACTAGGCCTTTATTTGCGTCTAGGATTATATTATCTCCGTCTTTGAGGAGTTTGGTTGCATGACGAGTTCCGATGATGCATGGGATATTCAGTTCTCTGCTTACTATTGCTGCATGACAAGTTATTCCACCCTCATCTGTGATCAATCCTTTGAGTTTGGATAGGATCGGCGTGTAGTCTGTTGTCGTCATTGGGGTTACTAAAATGGAGCCGTGTTTTACTTTTTCTATCTCTGAAGCGTTGTTCATGAGGACTACGGGACCTTTAACATGGCCCTTTGCAGCAATCTGTCCTTGCAGATTGTCAGTTTGATCTAATGATTCTTTTTCTTCTATGGCTGAAAGATCTTCAGCAAAAAAGGTAACTTTGTAGTCTTCCACCAAAGCACCCCAACGCTTTTTTCGTTTTTCAATGATTGACCTAAGTTCCTTGGGATGGAGGGAGAAAATAGTTTTGATTTCTTTTTTTATTAGATAATGGATATCGAGCCAAGGAATTTCTGCTCTTTTTGCAATTTCCTTTAAAATAAACATGGTATCAGCCACGGCTTTGCTTACATTATCTTTAGCATAGGTTCTTAAAAAAATCCAATGTTGGAGTTGATGGATTTTTTGTAGTTCATCTTTGGTAAAAGAGAGCTCTTGCAGTAGATTATCATATTTGTTTTTTTCATCTTGTCTCTTTTTTTTATATTTTTTCAAAAGTTTCTGAGGCTGCTTTATGCTTTGAAGTTCCTCTTCAAAATGTTTTTTAGTGAAGTGTTTGCCGTCAAACATGCAACACCCCATCCAGCTGTATTTTACGTGGAGATTTTTGATTATGGATGATTTGTTTGATTTGTTCAGGAGGAGTTTTGCTTTAGGAAGTTCATTTTTGTATTGGATCATGATTGATTCTTTTAATGGTCGTGCTAGTATTAAAAAATAATTATCTAAGTGTTCAAGCATATTGAGGCTGTTGAGCTTTTTAGCTAGGGCTTGCTTTACTTTTTCTTCTAGGGCTTCTGCCAATTGAACTGTTCCTCTGTAGCTCATGAAACACTCCATTAAACCGATCTGCTCAAAGGATTTTGCGAAAGTCTCTAAAAGGTTTTTGTTTGAAAGATGTTTTAGGTCTTGATTTACAAGGGATGCTGTGGTTGCGAGAACTTTATCCTTCATTTTATAGAGGTTTTTTGCGATACGATCTGGATAATTAGGATCCTTGTCAATATTATTTTTAATGGCGTTTCTTATCTGATTAACATTTTCTTCACAAAAATAAATATCTCCATCAACCCATTTATAGGGAGTTGTATGATAGGGAATTTCAAAGCATACTGGAGAATGTTTATTTGTTGTAGGGAATGTATCATTGATTAATGGCTTTGCTGCTTTTTTCATTGCCCAGAACCATTTAGTCATCTTAGTTACCTCATTAGTTTCTGGAGAGTGGTTATTTTTTAAGATATTTAATAAATAGCTCTCCTTTTTTGGAGAGCTTTAGAAAGATTTATATATTTGAGAGAGAATTAGGTAGTATGGACGTTTCAGCGCTAGAAGATATTGGACTGAGTAATGGAGAGATTAAGGTCTATCTTAGTTTGCTTGAGTTAGGAAGCACAAAAGCTGGGGCTGTTATTGAGAAATCAGGGTTGCAGAGCAGTGTTGTGCATAATTGTTTGCATTCTCTATTGGATAGGGGGCTTATTTCATTTGTTAAGAAAGGGAAGATCAGATTCTATACGTCTGCAGATCCGAAAAATATTATTGATTTTATTGATGAGAAAAAAAGGAATTTTGAGAAGATTTTGCCTCAGCTTGAGGTAAAACGAAAGCTGGCGGAGGAGAGGAATGAGGCAGAGGTGTATGAAGGATACAATGGCGTTATGACGATGCTTTTGGAATCTGTGAATAATGCTAAAAAAGGAGATGATTGGCTGTTTTTTTCAGCTGATGTTGAGGGCATAAACAGGAAGATTCAGAATTTTTTTACTAGGATAGATGCTAAGCGAAAGGAAAAGGGTCTTGCTGTCAAAGGGATTGCACCATTACGATTGGAACACTTGTTTGAGGATAGAGTTAGGAAGGGTTTTATGACAATGAAATATAGTCATGGTCCGATTCTTCCTAGCATGAATATTTGGAAGGACACTATTGGCTTTTTTCAATGGGGAGACAAACCTTTGGGTTATCTCATTCACTCAAAGCAGCTGGCTGATAAGTATAGAAGGTTTTTTCATTCTATGTGGGAGAGTCTTTAGAACGCATTCAATTTTGTCTGATATTTCTGCTTTCTATAAAGATGAGATTCGTTTAATAGATTGTGGATATTAAAATTGAATTTTTTCTTTAGGATTAATTCTGCATACTTTATCATTAATGCCTTATCTGAGAATTTAATGGGCTTGGAGTCCATTGCTCTTCTTGCTGCTTGACGTGTTACCCAGACCCCCATGGGCAGAGTATATTCATCTGTGATGAATCTTAGGGCGATGGCTGTTGCTTGCTTTTTCATTTCCTTGAGTTTTTCTAGGATTGCTAATCGCACTGTGTAGTAACCACCGGCTGTTTCTGTTACGTATGATTTTCTTCCTTCGTAGAGTTCAAAATCGTGCATGTATTCTAGATCGTATTCTTTTTTCCATCCACCTCTTACATAGGTTTCAAATAACTCATAAGACCATGGTTCTGGGAATAATAGGATTAAGTAATAATTTCCTAGATATCCTCCTAGGAAGGCTTGGTAATCTGCTTCTTGGAATTTTTTTACGTTTTCGATGAGGTGTTTTCCTACAGTGTCATCTGCAGCAGTTATGCTCCATCTTGTGGGGACTAATTTTCTCTGTGTTTTTACACCAAGAGTGCCTACGCTCAGGAGTTTTTGAATAACCTGCTCATCAAAGCCCTTTTCGTAAAGGTTAATAGCTGCGTCTGCGGCTTTAAGACCATAGTCACTGACTACGTAATCTACCTTAGGTGAGATTTTTGGATTGCTTGTTATTCTTGCTTTGGTTATTTTTCCTTTAGGTCCTGTTGGTGCAACGTATTTATCAGTATCTATCCTGAAAAAGGGGGTTTTTTCTAAGTTAATTTCTAGTTCTACAGGCTTAGATGCCATGCCCACCTCTTGGGTAATGTTAAGCATTTTGTTTTGGTCTTTAATATTAGCTGTGAATCTTGAGTTAATTAATTCTGATCTAAAATCTATGATGTTAGGGATTTGATAGTCTTGGGAAGACCAATGTCTCGGAGCATCGTATTCCCAAGTGTTGTCTTTAAGATCTACTGGAGATAGAATGCCTACGTTGATATTAGGATAATTCCATCTTCCGACGAATGGGGCTGGTGCTTCGCCAAAGAAATCCTTTTTTGTAAGTTTTTGTTTTATTGTGTTGAATTTAACTTGGCGATCTTTGAGTGGGTTAAAAGAAGGATTAGTTTTCATAA
>Ga0187833_10005346_pt1 | contig 12154 bp, 9 predicted proteins | sample ETNtaG_37_FD_167968 | JGI IMG/M metagenome (GOLD analysis project Ga0187833, IMG submission 167968) | Marine microbial and viral communities from oxygen minimum zone, Eastern Pacific Ocean - ETNP2014_SV_400_PacBio MetaG (Illumina Assembly) | ecosystem: Environmental > Aquatic > Marine > Hypoxic... | reverse complement strand
ATGCATTGGGAGAACTTAAAGATTATGCCAAGAGGGTGGATGAAAGCCATAATGACTTTTTGTTTGGTATTTACACAAGTGATGATAACGTACACATAGGAAACATCAAAATCGGGGGAATTAACCAATTACACAAATTTGGTAATTTAGGATTGATGATAGGTGAAAAAAAATATTGGGGTAAGGGTTATGGTACTGAAGCCGTCAAACTGGCAACTGAAAATGCTTTCCACAAGCTTCATTTAAATAAACTAATAGCTGGAATATATGAAAACAACACAGGTTGTTATAAAGCATTCTTAAAAGCTGGTTATAATGAAGTTGGTAGGCTAAAAAAACACAGGTTGCATAAAGATGAATATGTAGACCAGATAATTATGGAAAAGCTGAATGATAGATAAGAAAAATGAGTAGTAAAGTATATCCAATAGATATTTCGGGCATTAAGAGTATCGGTACTGAAGAATGGATGAACAATTATTATATTCCTGTTACAGGTAAAGAATTCCAAGATATTTTTCATAAAGTATTTGCGTTATATGTAGATCATATCAAGCAATATAATGATGATGTTGCTTATTGGATAGCCATTTCTAATACTAAAATAACTATTAAGATAGCACAATACATATTAGAATGTTTGCGGTTGCTACGATTAAAGGAAAAAGGATATGGATATATAATTGACGAGGGTAAGAAAAGAATTCCTACTCATATCTCAACACATAGATTTCATTCACTTCGTATAAACCCGATTGGCAAAATCGTAACTAACTTGAGTCTTCAGACTAGAATTGGAAATATCCTAAGAACAGTCACATATAATGCTAATAATCCCTTTGTTATAATTAGAAGCCTGTCAAATCTCTCAAATATGACTTTTCTTATTGGATATAAATCACAGGAAGTTGTTGCCTTTTGCAAAGCAAATAGAATTGATACTTTTCATTTGCCATCGATGTTGCTTGCAAAGAAAACAACACATGATAGTAAAGACCCTCAAGTGATTAAGATTCTTGAATTCATTAGAGGTTATCTGATTGCAATAAGCAGAAAGTTTCCAGTGATTGACAACTTAGCAATGGAACGGTTAATGAAAGAGGTTGATGAATATTTTATACAGAGTTTACTCTTCTTTCGTATGAATCTAGATGTTTTTAGAAAACATAAACCTAAGACTCTTCTTGCTACATGTCTTGGAAATGAGGAAAATAGACTGTTTTGTTCTGCCTGGAGATACGCTGGTGGTGAAGTAATTGGGTTTGCTCATGGTAATGGTTATAGTTATAGTTATTTGCCTCATATTATTTACGAACTTGTATTGGTAAATCAATATGTAACGTTATCGGAAGGGCACAAGGACCTTTTACAACATGCAAGGGAGGATTTTTCCTGTGGGCTAGAAACAGGAAGTATAACATACACTAAGCAAAAACAGTATTCTCGATTGTATCAGAAATTACAGAGAAACAAGCCTGTTCGGAATATAAAAAGAATTATGCTTATTGGTTTTCCAATGACAAATATCTACTACTATGGGTTTTCAGGCGGTTTTGCATTTGCGCAGCTAGATATGGAGATAAGACTTACAAAGCTTTTGAGAAAAAAGGGTTATTATGTTATTTACAAACCACATCCTATGACAATGAATGAAGTTGAGGGTGTATTTGACAATTATGTTGATGAGATCGTTGAAGGCAAATATGAGAATGTATATGATATTGCTGATTGCGTCTTGTTTGGTGATCATACAACATCTACTTTTGGATTTACTTTACTTACAAATAAACCAATTGTACTTATAGATATTAAAGGAAACATTTGGTTCCCCAAATCCTTTGAGCTTTTAAGCAAAAGATGTTCTATAGTAATGACAGAGATAGATGATTCAGGAAGGATCATTTTTGATAAGAATGAGGTCCTCAATGCTGTTGAAGAATCTATTAATAATATTGATTATGACGTATTATACAAATTTGCCTTTTAATAAATGTAATAAAAGGACTTTTTAATTACAAAGCTTGGTTCTTCATTTTTAATTCAATGAGTAAATATTAAAACTATGCTGAATTATTGGATTTGGGGTGATAAAAGTGTTATTTCTTTATCCTAAAAGCTTCTAAAGCATGCTCATGTGTGAAACCGCCTTGTTAATTTACTATTAACTTTCCTGGTTAGTAGTTTATCATTATCTGAATATAATAATCACTTATAAGGGTAATTGTGTGAGAAATAATTTCATAATTTTCGGTCATGTCTTTAATGAGTTAGATATGGTTTTACCATTCATAGACTATGCTCTTACTAAATATAAAGATAGTGTTATACTCTATTCAGATAAAAGAAATGTCGTAGGTGCAGATAATCACTTAAAATATCTAAGAACACGTCATTACCTTGAACAAAAGTTTTTTTATGATGAGCAGTGTTTTAGAAGGTATAAGAAAATCCTCAGATTCCGTGAGAAGGTCAAACAGATTCAGTTCAATAGGAGGAAAAGGAGAAAGAATATTCGATATGTTAGTTATGTAATTACACTACTACTCTTGATGATAAACAGAGCAAATGAAATTGTTCTGGAGAGGCCAGTCAAAAGATATGTTGGTCAGTTAATGCTGTCAAATATAATAATGGTATATGTTGGTGGTGAAAGTATTTTTCCTTACAGTGTAATTGTGAAATATGCTGAAAAGCGATGCATTAAAACTATTGGCTATTTTCAAGGTTTTTACCTTTATTCAAACTTGAAAATTACTGGAAAAGCAGTAACTGTTAAAAGGTCAATCAGAAAGGTCATTTCTGATTATATTAAGACAGGTAAAAGACAATATTGTAATTATTATCTCGTTGGGAAATCTATGAAGAATACATTCTTTAGATCTGTAGCGTCTATAGGTTTCAATAAAATGGATAGAATTGTTGAAACCGTTACTCCCAGGTATACCAAAGGGTGGACGAAAATATTTAGAGCATATTTAATGAAAAATGAAAAAATTAATTATGGTGATGAAAAGAAAACAAATGTTGTCTTTTTTCTATCACAAGTAAAGCAGAATGTAAATTACAACGAGTTTATTGACATATTTCAACTACTTTCTAGATTGGATAATATTAATTTTGTTTATAAGCCTCATACTAGAGGTTTATTTAAAACGCAGAAAGATGCCATTAGAGCTTCATTCGGATCTGATAAGGTTATCATTAGTGGATATGATGGGTCTCATATTAATTCAGTGCTTCTTTCTGATTGGGCAGATGTAGGTATTGTTTATGGCAGCAGCATAGCAATACAGCTTTTAATAGATAATGTCCCAATTATCGTGCCATCATTTGTGCACACAAACACTACAATATTAGAGAAACATAAAATATGCATTACTGCTGATAATCTGGATGAATTAATAAACATTCTTGCAAATAATACTAAAGATGATATTAGAAAACTTATTGATAATGCAAGGGTAAAAAAGTTTCTTAATGAGTATTTTGATGCAGATAAGGATTATGAACAAATAATGCAAGAATATTATGAGGCTGTAGTTAGCAATGTACATGAGAATAAGGATGCACTGTATATATGATAAATAATAAGATAATCAGAAAACTATTATGTTTTTTGCCGAAAAATATCATGTTTTGGTTTATAAAAGATAATTATACTTTTGTTGTGGCAAAGCATGTATAAATCTACAGAATGAATAAAACGTTACGGAAAGGTAAAAGAATCGGAGATAGAGATAATTCTGGAAAGAGGCAAAAAGAATATCCAGAGACCAAAACTCGGATTGTTTTAGATAATGGCCACAGTTTGTGACAAAAGATTTCAAGGAGTTTGTCAGTATAAGCAGTGTGGGCCATGCAAGAACGCACCTTGGGTTTGCACTGATTAGTACATTAAAAAACATTGTGTGCAAAAGGACCACAATGTTTTTTAACTTATGCCTGGATACATGTTTGGTTCCGGCTTATCGGATTAAGTTCTAATGGGAAAAGGGCAATGTACAATAATTACGTATCATTATGTAAGGGATCTCCAAAGTAGTAAATATCCCAAGATAAAAGCCCTCACAACAGACCAATTTAAAAACCAATTGGATTATATTAGCAGATTTTATGAATTCATTACAGTACAGGATTGTATTGATGCAATTTATTCAAATAATGATTTGCCAAAAAATAGTGTACTTTTAACATTTGATGATGGCTATTTAGATCATTATGAAACTGTTTTTCCTATCTTGCTTAAAAGAAAAATACAAGGTTGTTTTTTCCCTTCAGCTAAAGCAATAAGTGAAAAAGTAGTTTTAGGTACAAATAAAGTTCAATTTATTTTATCATCAGTCAGTAGTATAGAGGATTTGCTAGATGATATCTATTCTTACCTTGATGAGTATAGAAATCAGTATAATTTAAGAAGCAATGAGTCCTACATCTCAGAGATTTCTTTAGCAAGAATAGTTGATAATAAGGAGATAGCATTTGTTAAGTATTTGATGCAGACTGCTTTGCCTCTCAAGTTGAGAGAACTTATAATTGATGAGTTGTTTGAGGAATATGTTACAAAGGATGAAGCGGCCTTTGCTCAGGAACTATACATGGATTATAAGAAAATAAAGGAGATGATGGATAGTGGAATGTTTATTGGGTGTCACGGGTATGAACATCACCGAATGGACATGCTTACTCCTAAACAGCAAGAAGATGAAATCGATATGGCACTAGATGTCTTGATAGATATTGGTATGTCTAAAGAGAATTGGATTATGTGCTATCAGCTAGGAATGTATAATGATATCTTAATCACAACTATTAAAGAAAAAGGTTGTAAATTGGCTTTTACAGTCAGACCTGATTTAGCAGAAATTTCTATTGATAACGCATTCAAACTAGAAAGGCTTGACACAATAGATCTTCCCAATGACAGAAATGCAAAACCCAGCAAGTGGACTGAGAAAATACTTGTAGATTAGAAAATTATTTTTTAAGAATGAAATGCAGGCTCCATCATATTGCTCTCATGTTATATGATTCCAGCTTTGTTGAGAAGCTGTTTGGGTTGATGGGCCGGAAGGTGATTGAAGAATACTTTAACAAGGTAAAGAGTTTGCCGGTAATTCATCAAATACACTGTTGTATTAAATATGGATTGTATGCACTCTTTCTGCAGTATTACCAATCATTCTATTTTCAAAAGAACCTGGGATTGACTAAGTGATCCGTTTAAACAAAGCGTAAAGGAGCCGCAAGATTAACAGTAAAAATATGTTTTCTGCTAAATGGACTACCATACTGCCGTGATTTTACTTACTTACGATTCCAAAGAACTTCTATCTGGGAGTATTCTTCTAGCGTATTCAAGAATTCAATTTCAAAGAAAGCCCAAGATATTTGGTAGTGTATCAAGTTTGGAATAAAATCAACAGTCATATATAAGCTGGAAATGTTGTCTGCAGAAGTTTCCTTTAGAGAAATACACAATAGGTAACTGTATAGATATAACTTTTAGTTCGTACCATGGACGACTCGTAGTTCACAAAAACATATATTATTGGTTACAAGATGCTAGGAACAACAAATATGGATTTGTTTTACTTGGGAGAGAGAGATTACGTGAACGGGTTAACTCTTTTTGAGGAGATGTTGAAATCATTTATAAAATGTTTCTCCCGGAAAGTTAAACTTCCTTTTCTTGTGACAAATTTTAAGGTCAACAAATTTGTACGACACAATGCTGAATTAGTTTATTATCAGTCTGGTGATATTCAGTTTTACTCCAGGCTTAAGAAGGCTTCTGCAAGGATTGATGTTGAAACTACTGAAGATTCATACATACTGCTTTTATTTGAGAATAATGATTTTCCTGTTAAAAGATGGTTAAGTGATTATGACAGGAGTGTTTATATTAAGAAAGCTTTTACTGATAATGTGGGAAACACTACTGTGAGTCTGATAAATCTTAATGATACTTATGGTTTGTTGAGAGGAATTATAGAAGCCAATCATAGGTATGTAACAGAAGAGGCAAGGAAAGTAGGTGGTGAAAAGAGTGTTTCTTTTGCGTATCTAACAAATTTTAAATGCTTAGATAAAATAGGAATATCTCAAGTTAATGATGTTAATTTCAAGGTTACAAGTGACTTTGTGGTTTATGATAGACGGTTTATAATTAGGTCATTTCATATTGAAGGATTAGGAGATGATTTAGATTCTGAGTTGTGTTTTTTTATTTCTTAAAATATAGTATTGTTTATAGAGAGGTGTTAAATATGGGTTATCCAAATCTTGATAAAGTTGTAAATCATATTTCAACCAAGAGTTTATTTCAAAAAAAGGCGGTAAAGAATATTTTAGACAATGCTGATTCTAAATACTTAGCATTTGCAGAGGAGATAATAATTCGTCTAAACACGGCTATTGGAAGAGGAGAAAGCCATGACTACATAGCAACCGCATACCTGGACTATACAAAAATGATCCGTCTTGAGGAAATGTATTTTATGAAAGAAGGCAAATATCGTTTAGACAATTTCAATGACGCTTATGAGGAAATATACAGTCAAGACGGTCATATGCATGATTATGTAGTTGGTTTAGGATTAACGCAAATTTTTTGGCCTAACCACTATGAAATTGTAAGGTTTTATTTAGATACTTTTTTGCCGAGGGTAAAAGATTCTGGAATAGGTGCAGAAGTTGGAGTTGGGCATGGAATATTTCACTGTGAGCTCTTGCGTAGTGCTCAAAAGATAAGAACAACACTGATAGATATTAGCCCCGTATCACTAGACATGACTAAGAAAATGATTGCAGCAACCAACATTGATGAGAATAGAACTAGTGTAAAGATTTCAGATATACAAAAAGAAATTCCTTTGAAGGATCAATCGTTAGATGTATTACTCTTAGGTGAATTGATTGAACATTTGCAGGAAGGGGAGCTGGTTTTGTCAGCATTAGCAAAGAAAATGAAAAAAAGTGGATATTGTTTCTTTACAACTGCTACAAATGCCCCTGCTGAAGACCATATTCTATTGTTTAGATCGTTGAATGAGATACGAGGGTTTATTAATAGATGTGGATGGCAAATAAATGATGAGCATGTTGGAACAATTAAGAGAATGAGTTTAGAAGATGCTGAAAAAGGCGGACATACAATCAATTATGCCTCAATTATTTCAATAAAATAACCACCACTAATCACTTAGAAGGAGCACTTTATGGAAGGTATAAAGCAACGTTGTGCAGAGATTATGGCAAAAGTTTTTAAAATTGAAACGTCTCAAGTTAATGATGAAACAAGCCCTGACAGTATAACGCAATGGGATTCATTGTCTCATGTTCAGATGCTGTCAGAGTTGGAAAAGTCTTTTTCTGTGAAAATTAATCCTGAAGAAGGTATAAATTTGGAAACGTTCAAAATGATATGTGATTGGGTTGAGGATAATGTTAAGGAAGGGTAATAGTGATAAAGTATGATAGATGAGAAAAGTATAGATATAATTATAAACCAATCAGTTTATGATTTAAAGGAAAATGAGAAGAAACAGAAATTGCTGGAAGTTGTTCAGTGTGTAACAAGGCATCATTACGAGCAATGTTATCCCTATAAAAGGCTTTGTGATAAAAGAGGCTTTAATCCCCAAAAATATTTTTCATTTGAAGAATTGCCTTATCTGCCCACTTCACTCTTTAAAGACATCCAATTACTTTCCATACCCAGTGATAAGTTGTTCCGTGAGATTAAATCTAGTGCTACCACAACAGGCCAACCCAGCAGGGTTGGTTTAGACAAGGTAACGAGCAGACGCCAGAGTAAATGTTTTAATAGAGTAGTTATAAATCGTATAGGAAACGAAAGGCGTAAGTTTATTGTGTTAGACAAAGCCTCTTCTGTTGGCAGAACTGAAAAAGTTTCTGCTAGAGACTCTACAATACGTTCGCTTTTATTTTGTGCAAGTGAGGTAGATACATGCCTTATTGAGGAGGAAGAGAAATTAAGGCTGGACTACAATAAATTAATTAAACTCTTAAAAGATGCAGAGGGAAATCCTCAAGGAGTAGTAATATTTGGTTTTACGTTTATTCTTTATGCACATGTTGTCAAAAGGTTAATGGAATCTGGTAATAAGTTTAAGTTGCCAGGAGCAAAAATATTACATATAGGGGGGTGGAAAAAGCTGGAATCTTTTAAGGTTTCACCTGAAAAGTTGATATCCGATTGTTGCGAGACATTTGGAGTCTTTAATAAGGATGTAGTTGACTTTTATGGGTTTACTGAGCAATCGGGTATGATATATCCTACATGCGAAGAAGGAGTGCGTCATACTCCTATTTGGGCGGAGGTAATCGTTCGAGATCCTTTAACTTTAAAACCAGTGTTAAATAAACAAAAAGGAATTCTTCAGTTTATAACCCCGATACAAACTTCATATCCGGGACACTCTGTCTTGACGGAGGATATTGGATTTGTTAACAGTGTGGATGATTGTAATTGTGGCAGAAAAGGAACAACTTTTAAAGTTGTTGGGAGATCCTTAAATGCTGAAGTAAGAGGATGTGGTGATATTATGGGAGATCTGTTTGAATGAATCTTACTACAAATGCTGACTACTTTTTAGGTAAAAAATCCGAGCAGAAAGAAATCTCAATTTCTGATATGTTTAAAAATGTTAAAGAAGTTGCCGATAAGACGAAAGAGTGGCCTGTTGATCGCATTATTGATGTTTTTAATGAATTTTCTTGTAAGATACTGGATAAAAACAATATACTACACCGTTTATATCCAAACTCTGGCTTAGCCTTTATTGCTAATTGGTGTCGTAGAGCGAATCTTGAAGCCCTTCTAGACACATCTTTAGGTGATCGTTATTGTCTTGATAAATTTGTAGAAAGTAAAAAAAGAATAAGTAGGGCATATAAAGCTTTTCCTGTAGGTGTTGTTGTCCACTGGTTGGCTGGTAATGTTCCAACGTTAGGTTTCCTATCTCTCCTCCAAGGTGTTTTAACAAAAAATGCAAATATTATCAAGCTACCCTCAGGTTCCAATAACATGTTGACTGGTTTACTTGAGCAAATTTCTGAAATTAACATAAAAAATTATAGTGCCAGTGAACTTGTTAAGTCCATTGCTATTATAAGACATGATCACTCATTAAAGAATATTAGCGATGCTATTTCGTTAAACGCAAATGCACGTGTCATATGGGGTAATGATAACAGTGTAAGTGCTGTCAAAGCGCTACCCACGAAGCTGAATGTAAATGATATTGTTTTTTCTAATAAAACTTCTCTGATTGTAATAGGGAGAGATATTTTAGAAAATGTAGATATTTCAGAATTAGCCGGTAAAATCGCTACTGATATATCAGTATTTGAGCAGAAGGCATGTGCATCTCCTCATACTATTTTCCTTGAAACAGAAGATGATACAATACTTGTAAAATTAGCAGAGAGTTTAAAGAAGTCTATACTTTCATTATTAGGTACGATGCCTAAAACAGTACCCAGTCAAATGGAGGTGACAGTGCTTTTAAACTTACGTGCAAAGTATGATATGTTTCATCGTGCGTGGTATTCAGATGGTATGGAATTTACTATACTATCAGATGATTATTTTAAATTGGGACCACCTATAGGTAATAGAACGATTTATTTACGTAAAGTAGAGGAGTTGGATAGTATTACAAACCTAATAACACCCAAAGTTCAATCTATAGGCATAGTGGCAATGCGTGAACAGTATGAGAAACTTACTAAGCTTTTTGGTGAGAAAGGAGTTCAAAGGTTTACGCAGGTTGGTACAATGACTTTCTTTGAAGTCCCTTGGGATGGTTATTTTTTGCCGCAACACCTTGTCAGATGGACTTCACGATTTAATTATTAACTGACTAATACAATAATGATTAATTTAATAAAAATCAAGCTATGATTTGGCCAGAAACGATCTGATATTTTCGCATCAAATGTTCAGGCATATATAATGCGCCTTTCTTTCATCACAAAAATCTCCGAAGTTCTTTTGTATTGCTAAGGGTTTCCCCAATCGAACATTGAGCAAAACCAACATGTTGCTTGAGTATGATAATAAAATTTCTTTAATCATCCCTTATTAAAAACATGATATGAAAAGCTCAGATAGGATTGAAATAAGAATTTATAAAGATAATGATTGGGAAATATTAAAGGATTATATTCAAAAAAACTGGAGAAGTGATCATCCCTTTTGCAACAAAAGCTTATTTGATTGGCAATTTAGAGGTTATGGAAATAATAATAATAAATCCTTGCTTTTATTACACAATAATGTGGTTGTTGGTTTCAGAGGCATTATTCCAAGTTTATATCAGATTCCTTATGAAAACAACAAAATGAAGGTTGTTGAAGGAGGCTCTATAGCTTTTTGGAAAGTAGCAGATAAATACCAAGGTGTTTCCGGGCTTAAATTGCAAAGCAAAGCAAATGAATCATTATTGGTGATGACTGGCTCAGGAGGCAAAGAGAGAGCTCTAAAAGTTCTCCAAATCTTTTTTGGTTTTTCAGTAATGGAACTTGCAAATAGATATGTTATTCCTTTGGATGTGAAGGGTTATCATAATTTGTTAAGAAATAAAGTGGATATAAGTCAAATTAAAGAATGGACTACTAATGTGTTGAGAGGTAGTAAGGACCATATGCCCTCAGATTGTCCGGATATCAATATTATAGCTGAAGTTTGGAAAAAAACGACATTTCCTATAGGTATTTTTTCTTTATACAGGAATGATGAGTTTTGGAAATGGAGATATAAAGATAGTAAAGGATTTAAATATTATTTCTTTGGTAACGTTGAAAAAGAAGGGTTGATAATAGCAAGAATTGAAAATACAATTTCAGAAGAGAATAGAGAGTTACAAGGGAGGGGCGTTTTTAGAATAATAGAAGTCATACCAAGCAATATAAGGGCTTGGAAGGGGGAGGGAGACAGTCTGTTGGTTGAATTAATTCGAGGTGCTATTCTATGGGCAAGAGAACAAGACTGCATAGCTGTTGATTTTTGTTGTAGTACTTCGAGATTTGAACCAGTGATGAAGTCTGCTGGATTTAGAAATGCTTCTATAGAATGTTCAGCGCCTATTTGTAGCATGGCTATTTTGTTTCAACCTTTGGACTATATTTCAAGACCTATAAATTATTATTATCGTATTAATCTTCCAGAGAAAGGCTTTATAAGGCCAAACTTTGATAATACTTACATGGTTAAATCAGAGGGTGATCAGGATAGGCCAAATATGGTTACAAATTGTTTTAACTCATGAACTAACATTCCAGTTGTGCTGAAGTATTAAATACGGGGGCCAGATTATTTATGATGTATAAAAGATTTAGAAATTTAGCAAAGTATACAATGCATTGGTTCGTAAGGAATAACTTTAGTTTTATCATTGCATTGTTTTATAAGGCATTTGTTTTAAAGAGAAGAAAAAATAAAAAAAAATCTTTAAACATGAATTCTGAAGGAATTACTTTTTTGGTGCTTAACTCAAGCAAGTTCAGAGGGGATCTTGAATGTTTAGCCCAAGTCAGTAAGTACAGGGTGCTTGTCTTTGATAACATGTGGGAGACATTATTGATACAGGCTTTTACACATAAAAAAATTAAGTTAGAAGAATTTATGAATGTTAAAGCAGGGAATGATATTTATGTGTTGAGGGAGAAAATGAATGTGTTTTTCAGAGGATTCGTTTCGTCATTGTTAAAGTTAATAAAAATTGATTGCGTAATTACAGCGAACTACAGGTATGCAGAAAATTACTTATTGGTTAAACATTTTGAGGAAAAAGGGATACCCCATATCTGTTTTTACAGAGAGTGCCTTACATTTATTGATCGTGCCTATGATGGGCAAACAGCCTTTCATCGTAGATATAAAGGATATCCTGTATCGCATGTTATCGTACACAATCAGATTAGTAAAGAAATATTTCTAAACTCTGAATTTGTAACTGAATCGCAAATAAGTGTTTGTGGGGCTTTAAGGATGGATGATTTCCTTAAACAGATTAATTCAAGCCATGAGGCCCCACTTGTTAAATATAAAGCGAGAAGAAAGAGAGTAATACTTTTTTATTTTCATTATAGTCTGTTTATTTTTGGACAAGAGAAACTCTCTGGTAAT
>Ga0187833_10005344_pt1 | contig 12157 bp, 9 predicted proteins | sample ETNtaG_37_FD_167968 | JGI IMG/M metagenome (GOLD analysis project Ga0187833, IMG submission 167968) | Marine microbial and viral communities from oxygen minimum zone, Eastern Pacific Ocean - ETNP2014_SV_400_PacBio MetaG (Illumina Assembly) | ecosystem: Environmental > Aquatic > Marine > Hypoxic... | reverse complement strand
CCTGGCTCCCCTATTGACTGAGCAGCTATCATACCAATTGCTTCTCCTACACTAACCAATTTACCTCTGGACAAATCTCTACCGTACGATAGTGCACAAACTCCCTTTTTTAATCCACAAGTTATAACAGAATAAACTTTAATAGATTTTACTCCTGCAGCATCAATTTTTTCACAAATTGTTTCGTCAATCATATTTTTTTTACCAACTATGATTTCACCGCTAATTGGATTTTTTATATCTTCCGCTGTAACTCTTCCCAAGACTCTTTCAGATAAACTAACTAATACATTTCCACCTTCGATAATTTCAGAGAGCGTTATGAAGGATTTAATATTACAATTACAATCTTTTCTAGTAACTTGAATATCTTGGGCAACATCACATAATCTTCTTGTTAAATAACCAGAATTTGCTGTTTTTAAAGCTGTATCTGCCAACCCTTTTCTAGCTCCGTGTGTTGAATTGAAATATTCCAAAACTGTCAAACCTTCTTTAAAATTTGAAATTATTGGAGTTTCAATAATTTCACCAGAAGGTTTAGCTATAAGTCCTCTCATTCCAGCCAATTGTTTCATTTGAGCAGAAGATCCTCTAGCTCCTGAATCGGCCATCATAAATACAGAATTAGTTTCTATCCTTCCGTCTGGATAGATTTTTTCTGCCGATGAGATTTCTTTCATCATTTCATTTGCTACTGAGTCTGTACATTTTGACCAAATATCAACGACTTTATTATATTTTTCACCTCTTGTTATAAGACCATCTTGATATTGTTTTTCATACTCTTCTATTCTTTTCTTTGTTTCGTTAACTAATTTTTCTTTAGTTTTTGGAATTATCAAATCATTTTTTCCAAAAGAAATTCCGGCTTTGAAAGCATATTTAAATCCCAGGTCTTTTATTCTATCACAAAAAATTACAGTTTCTTTTTGCCCACAATAACGATAAACGATATCTATTATTTCAGAAACAGCTTTTTTTGTTAGCAATTTGTTTATTAAAGAAAATTTTATTTTATGGTTTTTTGGCAATGTTGCTGATAACAAGAATCTGCCTACAGTACTTTTATGTTTTTCTATAACTTTTTTTCCTTTTTCATCAACGGTTTCAAACTGAGAAATAATTTCTGAATGCAAACTTATATTGTTTCTCTCTAACGCATTATCTATTTCGTTAACGTTTGAAAATATTCCAACAGGCTTTCCTTCTGATTTTTTAGATTGAGATAAGTAATAGATTCCCAAAACTATATCTTGACTTGGAACTATTATAGGTTTTCCATTTGATGGGCTAAGAATATTATTAGTCGACATCATTAAAACCCTTGCCTCAAGTTGCGCTTCTAGACTTAAAGGTATGTGTACAGCCATTTGGTCTCCATCAAAATCAGCATTAAAGGCAGCACATACCAAGGGATGTAATTCAATAGCATTTCCCTCTATTAGTTTTGCTTCAAAAGCTTGTACACCCAGTCTGTGTAATGTAGGTGCTCTGTTAAGAAGAACAGGATGTTCACGTATGATATGTTCTAAGGCGTCCCATACTTCACTTGTTTGTTTTTCGACTATTTTTTTTGCTTGTTTAATTGTTGTTGACAAACCTAGTTTCTCTAACCTTGCATATAAAAAAGGTTTGAATAACTCTAGGGCCATTTTTTTTGGTAAACCGCACTGATGTAATTTAAGTTCAGGACCCACTACAATTACTGATCTACCTGAATAGTCAACCCTTTTACCTAAAAGATTTTGTCTAAATCTACCTTGTTTTCCTTTCAACATCTCGGCTAAAGATTTTAACGGCCTTTTTCCAGTTCCAGTTATAACTCTACCTCTTCTACCGTTGTCAAATAAAGCATCTACTGACTCCTGGAGCATCCTTTTTTCATTTCTAACTATAATGTCGGGTGCTTTCAAATCCAAAAGTCTTTTTAGTCTATTATTTCTATTAATCACCCTACGATACAAATCGTTAAGGTCTGATGTCGCAAATCTTCCGCCATCTAAAGGCACTAAAGGTCTAAGCTCTGGTGGGATAACTGGTATTGTTGTTAAAATCATCCACTCTGGTTTATTTCCAGATTCTATAAACGACTCTATAAGTTTTAATCTTTTTAATGTTCTTTCTTCAGTAACTTTAGATTTAATTTCCTTAAGAGAATCTCTTAATTTTACTTTTTCTTTTTCAAGATCTATATTCAAAAGTATCTCTCTAACTGCTTCAGCCCCAATGCCTGCGGTGAAAGAGTCTGAGCCGTATTTTTCTTGTGCTTTTATATATTCTTCTTCTGAAAGTAATTGACCAGTTTTAAGTTCTGTCAATCCAGGTTCTGTTACCATAAAACTTTCAAAATATAAAACTCTCTCGACTTCTTTAAGTTTCATATCAATTGCTAAAGATATTCTGCTAGGTAAAGATTTTAAAAACCATATATGTGCCACTGGACATGCTAAGTCGATATGACCCATTCTTTCTCTTCTTACATTTGATTTAGTTACTTCCACTCCACATTTTTCACAAATAATCCCTCTAAATTTCATTCTTTTATATTTTCCACATAAACATTCGTAATCTTTAACGGGTCCAAATGTTCTTGCACAAAAAAGACCGTCTTTTTCGGGTCTAAAGGTTCTGTAATTAATTGTTTCGGGTTTTTTGATTTCACCAAACGACCAAGATTTAATTTTTTCAGGACTGGCCAGAGTAATTTTAATATGAGTAAAATTTTTTTTTGATGGTAAATTTTTCGATTCTTTAAATATTTTTTTTTGCACTTTTTTCATATTAATTTAATTCAATATTTAAACCCAAAGCTCTTATTTCTTTTACTAGTACGTTAAAAGACTCGGGTATTCCGGATTCAAAATTCTCACTACCTTTAACGATTGTTTCATAAACTTTTGTCCTTCCAGCAACGTCATCTGCTTTTACAGTTAAAATCTCTTGTAATGTATAAGAAGCTCCATAGGCTTCTAGTGCCCAAACTTCCATTTCTCCGAATCTTTGACCGCCCAGCTGTGCTTTCCCTCCTAAAGGTTGTTGAGTAACCAAACTATAAGGTCCTGTGGAACGAGCATGAATCTTATCTTCAACAAGATGATGAAGTTTTAACATGTAGATAATCCCAACAGTAACTGGTCTATCAAATTTTTTTCCAGTTCTTCCATCCCATAAATTTGTTTGTCCTGTATTAGGTAATTTTGCTAACTCTAACATTTTTGTAATATCTTTAGTAGAGGCACCGTCAAATACTGGTGTAGCTATAGGCACACCCTCAAAAAGATTTTGACAAAACTCTATAAATTCTTTTCCATTTAAATTATTCATAATATTATCAAATGTTTTTTCCCCATACACTGATCGAAGAGAATTTTTTAATTCTTTGTTATCATTCTCTTTATTTCCTTTTAGATACTTATTTAAAAGATTTTTTATTTTTTCTCCCATTTCTGAACATGACCAACCTAAATGCGTTTCTAATATTTGTCCCACATTCATACGGCTTGGCACTCCTAAAGGATTTAAAACTACATCAACCGGCTTTCCATTCTCCATATATGGCATATTCTCTACTGGAACAATTTTGCTAATTACCCCTTTATTACCATGCCTACCTGCCATTTTATCTCCTGGCATAAGTCTCCTTTTAACTGCAACGAAAACTTTGACTACCTTCATAACACTTGGCAACAAATCATCGCCTTGTTTTATCTTTAAAACTTTGTCTTCAAATCTTAATTGAATATCTTGATGAGCACTATCATATTGATTCTTCAGTTGTAAAACTTTGTTGTTTACATTTTCATTTTTAAATTTTAATTTCCAATACTCTTTTATACTTAAAGATTCTAACTTATCTTTATTAACTACATCTTCTTCTTTAATAAGGTTATTAAGTCTTAATTTAATATTTCTCTCAAGAATTTCTTCTTCAACCTTTTTATCTTCTTGAACAGACTCAATTTCAGATCTTTCAATAGCTATGCCTCTTTCATCTTTTTCTACCCCGTGTCTATTAAATACTCTAACATCTACAACAACCCCCGAACTTCCGGCTGGTAATTTTAAAGAAGTGTCTCTTACATCAGTTGCTTTTTCCCCAAAAATCGATCTTAAAAGTTTTTCCTCTGGACTTGATGCGCTTTCACCTTTTGGTGTAACCTTCCCAACTAAAATATCGCCATGTTTTACCTCGGCTCCAATGTAAACAACTCCTGACTCATCAAGATTGTTCAAACTTTCCTCGCTAACATTTGGAATATCTCTGGTAATTTCTTCGGTTCCCAATTTAGTATCTCTAGCCATTAATTGATGTTCCTCAATATGTATTGAAGTAAAAACATCGTCGGTTACACATCTTTCAGAAATTAATATTGAATCTTCAAAGTTGTATCCTTGCCAGGGCATAAAAGCCACTGTTACATTTTTTCCAAGGGCAAGTTCACCTAATTTTGTTGCTGGACCGTCTGCTATAATATCGCCCGTCTTAATTATATCTCCCACTTTCACTAGGGGTTTTTGATTAATACATGTGTTTTGATTTGATCTTTGAAATTTTAATAAATTATAAATATCCACTCCAGATTTTGATAAATCTTTTTCCTCTGTTGCTTTAACAACAATTCTTTTTCCGTCAATCTTGTCAATAATTCCATTACGTTTTGCAACTATTGTGACCCCGGAATCTAACGCAACATCTCCTTCTATTCCAGTACCAACCAATGGTGCTTCAGGTTTTAACAGAGGAACTGCTTGACGCATCATATTTGAACCCATTAGAGCTCTATTCGCATCATCATTTTCTAAAAATGGTATAAGAGAAGCAGCAACAGAAACAAGTTGTTTGGGAGAAACATCTATGTAGTCGACATTTTCTTTTCTAGATAAAATAAAGTTTAGACCGGTTCTACAAGATACGAGTTCCTCCACAAAACTTCCATCAGAACTAACAGGTGAATTAGCTTGTGCAATAGTAAATTTTTCTTCTTCGATTGCGGATAAATATTCAATTTTATCCAAAATTTTTCCATTTGAAACTTTTTTGTAAGGGCTTTCAATAAATCCATATCTGTTAACCTTGGAGTAAGTAGCTAAACTATTAATAAGACCAATATTTGGTCCTTCGGGAGTTTCAATTGGACAGATTCTTCCATAATGTGTTGGGTGCACGTCTCTAACTTCAAATCCTGCTCTTTCTCGAGTCAAACCTCCAGGGCCCAAAGCGGAGACTCTCCTTTTATGAGTAATTTCTGATAGTGGATTTGTTTGATCCATGAATTGGGATAATTGAGATGTACCAAAAAATTCTTTAAAAGATGTAGTAATTGGTTTTGCATTAATTAAATCTTGAGGCATTGTAGATTCTATTTCAAGTAAAGTAGACATCTTTTCTTTTATTACTCTCTCCATTCGTAATAATCCGATTCTAAATTGATTTTCTACTAGCTCGCCTACAGATCTTACCCGTCTATTACCTAAATGGTCTATATCGTCTACGCCTCCTTTGCCATCTCTCAATTCTAACATAAATTTTATTATTGATATGATGTCGTCGAGCGTTAACACTCTTTTTGTGTCTGGTATTTTCAAATTTAATTTTGCATTGAGTTTAACCCTTCCGACGTCAGAAAGATCATAACGCTCCCTGTTAAAATATAAATTTTTAAAAATTTCTTCGGCTGTTTGAATAGTTGGTGGTTCTCCTGGTCTTAAAATTTTATAAATATCCGTTAACGCATCTTCTTTGTTTTTATTTTTATCAATTTTCACCGTTTCAAAAATATACGGTCCTCTTAAAATTGGATCTACATTCGCAAGTTCAAGTTGATGGATTTTTAAGGACAATATTTTTTGTAAACTTTCTTCTGTTACGTCAAAACCTGATTGTAAAATTAATTCTTCATTTGTATCTTTTATGTCTCCTTTGGTATATTTTCCAATTAACTCCTTTTCAGAAATAATAATTTCCTTTAATTTTTTTTCTTTTAATTTTTTTGCCAAAATAAAATTTAATTTTTCGCCTTTTTTTAATATTTTTTTATTATCTTCTTTATTAATTAGGTCAAATAACAACTTAACAGGCCTTTTGTACTTCTCTGGTTTAAAATTTGTAGACCAAAAATTTAATTTAGAATTAAAAGTATAGGTGTCATATGTGTAAAATTTATCTAAAATCTTCTCTCTTGTAACTCCTAAAGCATAGAGCAAAGTAGATATTGGAAGTTTCCTTTTCCTATCAATTCTAAAATGCAATATGTCTTTCGGATCAAATTCAAAATCTAACCAAGATCCTCTTCCAGGTATAATTCTACAATTAAACAACAATTTGCCGCTAGCATGTGTTTTGCCCTTATCGTGATCAAAAAAAACACCTGGACTTCTATGCATTTGATTTACAACTACCCTTTCAACTCCATTAACAACAAAAGTTCCGCTGTCTGTCATTAACGGAAGGTCTCCCATAAAAACTTCCTGTTCTTTTGCAGAAAAAATCTGCTTTGTGTTATTCTTTAAGTCAATTTGGTAAATGACGAGTCTTAGATTAGCTTTTAATGCAGCGGAATAAGTTAAACTTCTTTGTCTACATTCTGTAACATCAAATTTTGGCTTTCCTAAATTATAAGATATAAATTCTAGAGATGCTTTTTCTGATGAGTCATTTATGGGAAAGATGCTTTTAAAAACTCTCTGCAAACCTTTATCGTTTTCTAAAATTTTATCGTTAATATTATTTTTATTATTTTTTATTCTTGATTTTAAAAATTCATTATAAGAATCTTTTTGAACCTCTATTAAATTCGGAATAGATAAACTTTCCTTTAATTTACCAAAACTTCTTCTAATACTTTTTTTTTGAGTAAAAGTTAATTCCATTAAGCAACTAATAATTTGGTACGCTAAAAACTAAAATGATACCAATCTTTATTTTAATTCTACTTTTGCACCGGCAGATTCAAGTTTTTTCTTTGCTTCCTCAGCATCTTTTTTTGCAACACCTGTTTTGACTTCTTTAGGTGCTGCCTCAACTAAATCTTTCGCTTCTTTTAAACCCAGACCTGTTATTGATCTAACTTCTTTAATTACATTTATTTTTTTATCTCCAAAGGATGTTAGGAAAATTGTAAACTCACTTTTTTCTTCTACAGCAGGAGCTGCTGTACCAGCTGCAGCAACCGGTGCTGCGGCTGTAACACCCCATTTTTCTTCTAATTGTTTTGATAACTCTGCTGCCTCGACTACAGTAAGTTTTGAAAGTTCATCTATGATTTTATTTAAATCTGCCACCGTTTTATAAGTCCAAAGTTTGAATTAGTTTTTTTTACTTTTTGCGTGCGCCAAAATAGCAATTTTTAAGCCAGGTGCAAGCAAAATACTTAAAATTTTTTGAGCAGGAGAAGAGAAAATACCCACAATTTTAGCTCTAGCTTCATCTAATGTAGGAAGTGTGGCTATTTGAGCCACATCTTTAGCCTCTAAAACTTTTCCGTCCATAAATCCTGCTACGATTTTCAGAGGTGAGTTACTTTTCGCATACTTTGCTAAAATCTTAGCTGACATAATTGGGTCAGAGGAAATAGCTGTAGCAGTTGGACCGCTAAAAAATTTTTCTAAATCTTTACATTTGGTTTCTTTAATGGCTAATTTGGTTATTTTATTTTTCGTAACTTTAAAGAAAATACCATTTTTTCTCATTTCAGCTCTTATTTTATCAAGTTCAACTACGCTCAAACCTTGGTAATGAGCAATCATTACAGCTTCGTTTGAGGAAAAAGCTTCTTTCATTTCTTTTATATAATTTTTCTTCTCTTCTTTGTTCATCATGGTTAAATATCCTTAAATTTTAATTTAAATGAAATTCCCATAGTCGAAGATAAATAAATGTTTTTAATATTTTCAGAATTAAAAATATTCGGTTTTTCTTTCTTTAAATTTTTAAAAAGTGATTTTAAATTTTCCAGTAATTTACTCTCTGTAAAATTCTTTCTTCCAATTGATACGCCAAGATTCCCGTCTTTATCATTTTTTATTTCTACAAGCTTATTCTTTATTTTATCAACTGTACCAATTACATCGTCGGATACCGTTCCTAATTTAGGATTGGGCATTAAGCCTTTAGGGCCTAATATTTTTCCAAATTTTCCCACCTTTGCCATCATGGATGGAGTGCAAATTAATTTATCAAATTCAATTTTTCCTGAAGATATTTTTTTTAATAAATCTTCAGAACCAATAACTTCGGCTCCACTTTTCTTTGCATCACTTAATTTATTTTCATCACACAGCACACCAATTTTAATCTTTTTTCCATTGCCGTGAGGAAGCTCTATTACACTTCTTAAGCTTGAATCGGCTGTTTTAATTTTTTTAAAATTTATTTTAAAAGATAGATCAATAGATTCTAAAAATTTTGCATTTGCATTATTTTTAAGTGTGCTGATAATTGTACCAACAGTATCGATTTTTTTATCTTTAACTGATTCGATTAATTTTTTATATCTCTTCGATTCTTTTTTCATTTATTTTTTTACTTCTACGCCCATTGATCTTGCTGATCCACAGATAATTTTGGTTGCCTCTTTTAAATCATGGGCATTTAAATCTTTCATTTTTTCTTTTGCTATAGTCTCAGCCTGCTTCATAGTAATTGAACCAGCAATTACTCTGCCTGGTTCACTTGATCCACTTTTTAATTTAGCGGCCTCCTTTATAAAATATGAAGCTGGTGGTGATTTTATAATAAAATCAAATTTTTTATCTTTATAAACAGTAATAACTACAGGAACAGGTTTTCCCATAAAAGATTTTGTTTTTTCATTAAAGACTTTACAAAATTCCATTATGTTAATTCCTCTTTGTCCTAATGCGGGTCCCACTGGTGGTGCTGGATTTGCTTGACCGCCTTTGATTTGAAGTTTTATATATCCTGCAATTTCTTTAGCCATTTAGCTTTTCTCCACTTGGTTAAAATCTAAATCTACAGGCGTGGGTCTACCAAAAATTGAAACTGAAACTTTAAGTCTAGATTTTTCCTCATCGATTTCTTCAACTAATCCAGTAAATGATGAAAATGGACCGTCGCAAACTTTTACTTTCTCTCCAATTTCAAATATAATTCCGCTTGATGGATTTGTTTCACTTTGGTTAACTTGGTTTATAATTTTTTCTATTTCGTTTTCAGAAACTGGTATTGGTTTACCCTCGGGGCCTAGAAAGCCACTAACCTTCTGTATATTTTTTATTTTATGATATACTTGTTTGCTTAAATCTATTTTTACAAGAACGTAACCAGGAAAATATTTTTTTTGTCTTTGAGTTCTTTTTCCTTTTTTAACTTCGGTGACTTTTTGAGTAGGAACTAGAATTTCACCCAAGCTCGATTTTAGAGAATTTTTTGACATAATGTCTTTAATTGAATCTGCTACTTTATTTTCAAAACCAGAATAAGCTTGAACAATATACCAATTCATTATTATTTATAAATTTATGGTTAAAATTAAGTTAAGAAAAAATTTTAAAATTTGATCTAACAACAAAAAAAATACCGCTGCTAAACTTGCTAGAACAAAAACCATTAGCGAACCCGTTACGGTATCTTTTTTTGTTGGCCAAGTTACTTTAAAAGCTTCCTGCTTAACTTCCTGTAAAAATCTTAAAGGATTTCTCATAATTTATTTTTAGTTTTGGCAGGAGCGGAGGGAATCGAACCCCCAACCTCCGGTTTTGGAGACCGGCGCTCTACCAATTGAGCTACACTCCTAGTAGCTTACTTAATTATCTTGGTTACTACTCCAGCACCAACTGTTTTACCGCCTTCTCTAATTGCAAAATTTAATTTTTCATTCATTGCAATTGGAGTAATTAGTTTAACATTAAATTTTGCATCATCTCCTGGCATAATCATTTCAGTTCCCGATGGTAGAGTAACTTCACCTGTTACATCAGTTGTTCTAAAATAAAACTGAGGTCTGTATTTGGTAAAAAACGGTGTATGTCTTCCACCTTCCTCTTTTTTCAATACATAAGCTTGAGCTTCAAATTCAGTGTGCGGAGTTACAGATCCGGGTTTTGCTAAAACTTGACCTCTTTCTATATCAGTTCTCTCAACACCTCTTAACAAAGCTCCAATATTATCTCCCGCTTCACCAGTGTCTAAAATTTTTCTAAACATTTCAACACCAGTACAAACTGTTTTTTTTGTTTCTCTAATTCCAACAATTTCAAGCTCTTCACCTGTTTTAACAACACCCTGCTCAACTCTTCCTGTTGCAACAGTTCCACGACCAGAAATAGAAAACACATCTTCAACAGGCATTAAAAAAGGTTTGTCTTTTGGTCTTGTTGGTTGAGGTATGTGTTCATCGATAGCTTTCATTAATTCTAGAATTGAATTTTTACCTGTTGCTTCATCTTTTCCTTCGACAGCATTTAAAGCAGATCCTTTTATTATTGGAATTTTATCTCCAGGAAATTTATAAGATGTTAGAAGTTCTCTTATTTCAGTCTCAACTAAATCAATAAGTTCCTTATCTTTTACTTGATCGATTTTATTTAAATACACAACTATAGCCGGCACACCAACTTGTCGTGCCAAAAGTATATGTTCTCTTGTTTGTGGCATAGGACCATCAGCAGCATTAACAACTAATATTGCTCCATCCATTTGAGCTGCGCCTGTGATCATATTTTTTACATAATCAGCATGACCAGGACAATCTACGTGAGCGTAATGTCTTTTGTCTGTTTCGTACTCGACATGGGCCGTTGCAATTGTAATTCCTCTCTCTTTTTCTTCTGGAGCTTTATCAATTTGATCGTAGGCAATAAATTCTGCTCCACCTTTTTCAGATAAAACTTTTGTTATAGCGGCAGTCAAAGTTGTTTTTCCATGGTCTACGTGACCTATAGTACCCACGTTAGCGTGGGGTTTGTTTCTTTCAAATTTTTTTTTCTCAGCCATTTTTTACCTCAATTATTCCTTTTTTTCTTTTATGTTTACAAATCTGGAGCGGGTGAAGGGAATCGAACCCTCGCAACCAGCTTGGAAGGCTAGTGTTCTACCACTGAACTACACCCGCATAATCCAAACTTACTACGCTCTTCTTTATATTGTTAAACATTTTAAGTTTGGTGGAGGGGGAAAGATTCGAACTTTCGAAGACCGAAGTCAACGGGTTTACAGCCCGCCCCATTTGACCGCTTTGGTACCCCTCCTTAAAGCATTCGTAAGGGATACCCAATAACTTAAAAAGTATTTAACAACAAGGGTTTTTATAAGCATCTTAGGAGATAAATGCAATCAATCATTTTACTTCTAAATATGCTATTTGTTTGAAAAGAACTAAAAAATCCATGAAAAAAACTACTTTTTACATTGTAGGCAAACATGCGGTCACAGAAGCCTTAAAAAATCCCAACAGAAATATTTTAAGAGTTTTTTTAACTGAAGAATCAAAAAAAAACTTGAACAGGGAAAATCAACATTTGAATTTATTAAAAAATATCAATATTTTTTATAAAACAAAAAAAGAATTGGACAAGTATTGTTCGAGAGACGGAATAAACCACCAAGGTTTAGTTGCTGAAATAGAACATTTGGAAACATTTTCTATAAAAGATTTTGTGAATAACAATTCTAACAGAAAGAACATAAACCTTGTAGCACTAGAAGAAGTAACTGATCCAAGAAATATCGGTTCAATTATAAGAAGTGCCACCTCGTTTAATATGGACGGTATTATTGTAAAGGAAAGATCGTATCCCGGTGAAAGTAAGCTTTTATACAAAAGTGCGAGCGGATGTACTGAATTAATTAATATATTTAAGGTATCAAATATTAATACTACTCTGAAATATCTAAAATCAAAAAATTTCTGGATAAGTGGCTTTGATAGTAAAAGCAAAAAAGACTTTACTCAACATGACTGGACTGGAAACAATGTGTTGCTTTTTGGTTCTGAAGGATATGGACTAAATTACCAAACAAAAAAAAATTCTGATTTCTTATTTCGAATCAATATAAATAAAAAAGTGGAAAGTCTAAATATTTCTAACAGTGCATCTGTAGTTTTTCATTATTTAGATATTAATAAAAAAAAATCTTGATATGTGTAAATATTTTATTTAATACTCCTTACGAGCCCCTATAGCTCAATTGGTA
>Ga0187833_10005341_pt1 | contig 12162 bp, 12 predicted proteins | sample ETNtaG_37_FD_167968 | JGI IMG/M metagenome (GOLD analysis project Ga0187833, IMG submission 167968) | Marine microbial and viral communities from oxygen minimum zone, Eastern Pacific Ocean - ETNP2014_SV_400_PacBio MetaG (Illumina Assembly) | ecosystem: Environmental > Aquatic > Marine > Hypoxic... | reverse complement strand
TATCTAGTTCCATGGCCATAAGTTCAAAATTTGCAAAGTGACCAGAAAAAAAAACTACCGGTTTATTTGATTTTTTTATTTGATCTAAATATTCAATTCCTGTGATTTTCATGTGATCGAATCCAGTTTTGTTTAATTTGAATTTTTTTAAGAAAACATATTCAGCAAAAGTTCTTCCAATATTTGACCACATTTTATTTATGGTCTCTTCCTCTTTTTTTTTGTCAATATTGCCTAATCCAATTTTAATATTTTGTTTAATTATATTTTTTGACCTAAAAAAAGGACCAATAATTTTTCCCAAAATACTTCCAAGACTAGATGCATTTTTAAGTCCTATTATATTAAAAATGCAAAATAAAATAATTATTATTATAAACTCAAAAAAATATTTTATAATTTTCATATACTTTTTTTTATTAATTCTATAAAACTGTTCTTATTCTCTATTTTTAATTCAATTTTTAAAAATTCAATATTTTTTTTATAATTATCATCAATTCTGTAATAATCTTTTTCTGTAGTAAGTAGAACTGCATTATTAATTTTTGCTTTATTTTTCAAGTTATCAAGTTCTGTTTTTGAAAAATTATAGTGATCAGGATAATAAATAGTTTCTTTTAATAACAAATTATTTTCTCTCAATAAATCAAAAAAATTTGCTGGATTGCCTATTCCAGAAAAAGCTATTATTATTTTATTTTTAAATTTATTAATATCTAATGGTTTATATTTTGAGTAATAGATTTCTACATTTTTGTTTTTTTTATGTATTTCAGTTTCAATTTTAATATCTGCTTGTCCATTTATAACAATGCAATCCGCTCTTTTTATAGCTGAAAGTTTTTCTCTCAAGGGACCGGAGGGTATTACAAAACCATTGCCAATCCATTGTTTTTGATTGAAACAAACAATGGACAAATTTTTATTTATAGTAAAATCTTGAAATCCATCATCGAGAATAGCTAAATTATTTTCATTTTTTATTAAAGATTCTATTGCTTCTTTTCTTTCTTCGGAAACAAATGTTTCTCCTATTTTTTCCAGCATTGTTATCTCATCTTGAAGATAATCGTAGTATTTTTTAACAAAAGCTGGTTTCTTTCCAAGCAATTTAGTAATTTTAAAAATTTCTAATGCCAAAGGTGTTTTACCAGTACCACCTAGATAAATATTACCCACACAAATAATTGGTATTGGAAATTTCTTTGGCAATTGTAATTTTTTTATATAAAAAAATAATGAAAATAATATTGAAATAGGAAAAAATAAAATAATCCAAGCAGAAAATTTTGAACTATCCCAAAATTTTGGTTTTTTCAATTTCATTTATATATATTTGTTAATCTCCTTTTGATTATTTAACAATGCTTTATTTCCTATAGAATTTAATTTTTTTATAATTTTTTTAGAACTAAATTTATTGTTTAAGTTTTTTTGAATTATACTTTTAGCTTGGCTTATAGTTCTAATTTTTGATGAAATGTTATTTTTATTTAATAAACTATAAACTTCTATAAAGTTATCGATATTAGGACCGTGAATAATTTTACATCCCAGTCTTGCCGCGTCTAAAGGATTTTGTCCACCATGTTGTATTAATGAACCACCCAAAAATACAATCTTACAAATTTTTATAAATAATTTCGTCTCTCCAAAAGTGTCCACCAAATATATGTCGGTCTTATTATCTATTTTTCCGCCAGAACTGTGCAGATGAACCTTTAACCCAATTTTTTCTATCTCTTCTCTAATATTAGGTGTTCTATGGATATGCCGTGGAATGATAATAGTAACCCCATTTATATATCTTTTTTTTAAATCAGTATGTATTTTTGTACAAAAAATTTCCTCTCCCTGATGAGTACTAATTGCTCCAAATAATATTTTTTTTAAATCAAAAAATTTTTGAGTATTTTTATTAATTTTATTTATATTCTTTAAACTTGTTTCAGAAAACTTTAAATTTCCTGATTTTTTTATATTATCTACACCTAGTTTATTAAGATAATTTTTTGTCTCATCATTCTGTGTCAAACAAATATCAAATTTATTAAATATTGATCTAGAAAAAAAAGATATTTTTTTCCATTTTTTGTATGTTTTGTTAGTTATCCTTGCATTTAACAATATGAGTGGAGTATTTCTACTTTTTAAATTCAATATTGTATTTGGCCAAATTTCAGATTCAATAAAAATAGCTAATGACGGTCTCCAATAATTTAAAAATTTTTTTGTTATAAAATTTGAGTCAATGGGAAAAAATTGATGAATAGTTTTTTTAAATTTAAAATTATCAAATACTTTTGCAGAACTTAAGGTATTTGATGTTAAAAGTATTTGTTTTATATTTTTTTTTTTCTCTAAGTTTTCTATTAAAGGCATTACACTCAATATTTCACCAACACTTGAACCATGAAACCAAATTAATTTACCCAATTTTCTTTTTGCATTAAGAATTCCTAATTTTTCCAAAAACCTTACATGATGTTCTTTTTTTTTAATAATTCTAAAAATTATTATTAGAGGTGAAATTAATAATGTTAAATTTATTAGTATTCTATAAAGTAATAACATTAATCTTTTCTTATCTGTTTTTGGTAAAAATTTTTGTATATTTCTGAATTTAATAAAAGTTCTGAGTGAGTCCCATTTTCAATTACCTTTCCATTATTTATTACATAAATGCTGTCAGAATTTAAAATTGTTGAAAGACGATGGGCAATAACCACAGCTGTTCTGTCCTTAATTAAAATACTTAGAGCTTGCTGAATCTTATTTTCTGTTTCAGCATCAAGAGAAGATGTAGCTTCATCCAGCAAAATTATTTTGCTTTTTTTTAGCATTGCTCTTGCTATAGATATTCTTTGTTTTTCACCTCCCGATAATCTTAATCCATTTTCACCTATTAATGCGTTGTATTTATCAGGAAGTTTTTGAATAAAATCGTCTGCAAAAGATAATTTAGCAACTTTTTTTATTTCATCTTCACTTGCATTTAAGTCTGCATAGGCAATATTGTTTTTTATTGTATCATCGAAAAGCGTAACATCTTGAGACACCAGTGAAATATTTTTTCTTAAGGATGAAAGTTTTGATCTATAAATTGACTGTTTATCAATTAAAATATCACCAGAATTACAGTCATAAAATCTTGGGATTAAATTTAAAATTGTAGATTTTCCTGCACCACTGTAACCAACCAATGAAGTCATTTTTCCACCTTTTATTTTAAGATTAATTAAATTTAAAGCTGAGTTTTTTTTAGTATCATACCTAAAGTTTACATTGTTAAAATCTATATCACCTTGAACTATTTTTAATTCTTGATCTGAGTCTTTCTCAAAAATTTCATTTATATGATCAATAATAGGCAAGACTCTTTTTGAAGCAGATAGACTTTGATTGATTGAAATGTTTAAAGTTGCTAAAGATCTAACTGGCTGATATGCCAACATCATAGCAGCTAAAAAAGAAAAAAAATTGTTTATTGCTAACTCATTACTAATTATTAATTTTCCTGAATAAAAAATAAGACTTGCTATCATTATCCCTGTTAGAGTTTCCATTATTGGTGAAGCTCTAACCAAAACTATATTAGCTTTTTTTGATTTTTCTTTTAATTCATATAAAAATTTGTCAGACCTTTTATCTTCATAATTTTCTTTTTGAAAAATTTTAATTAATTTGTGGTTTTTGAATATTTCAAATAAGTAAGTTGTAAGATCGCCCGCTTTTTCTTGGAATTCTGTCGTTACTTTTCCCATTCTTTTACCAAGACTTTTGGCAAAAAAACCTGCAAGAGGAATCATGATTAGAGCCACTAAAGATAACCTCCAATTTTGAAAGAACATTACACCTAGAAGACCAATCAAAGTAAGTGTATCTTTAATAAGGTTTAATAATCCTGTGCTAACAAGATTGGTGATCAATGATACGTCAAAAGTTAAATTGGAGATAAATTTTCCTGAGTGTTTTTTGTCTATAAGTTTAGTATCTGCTTTGACTAAAGAATTGAGCATATCAGATTGAATATCTTTTTGTATATCATGTGCAACTCCAATCATGATAACTTTTGCTAGATACATTGATATTCCTTTTGTGGCAAAAGCTAGAACAACAAGTCCAGGAATAATTAATATTAATGATTGATTTTTTTCTATAAATATTTTTTCTATAGCAGGATCTAATAACCAGGCTATAGAAGAAGTACTTCCCGCAACTAATAAAGAGAGAAATACAGAAATAAGAATTTTGTTTACATAATTTTTTGTATAAGTTTTAAATAATCTTTTTATTATTTGAAAATTGGTCATAAATTAAAAAGTAATCTTCCCAATTAATAAATTTACAAAAATAATTAATCCAAAAAGATTATTGCTTTTAAAAACATTAAGACAAATTTCTGGGTTTAAAGGATCAAATTTTTTTATTTGGTATAAGAACAAATGAGATATCGGTATGATTGATAGAATAAAGAAGGCTAAATTAAATTTCATTAAAAAACCCATTGTTAAATAAAAAACCACAAATAAAAAAAAGACAATATTTAAAAACATTTTGGAATTATTTTTGAATAAAATAGATGTTGATTTTACTCCTATTATTTCATCATCTTTGATATCTTGAAACCCATATATTGTGTCGTAACCAAGTGTCCAAAATATGGCTCCAAAATAAAAGACTAATGGTATCAAACTTATGCTTTCATTAATTGATGTCCAGCCCAAGATTAATCCATAGTTGAATGTTATTCCTAAAAATAATTGGGGCCAATATGTAAATTTCTTCGTTAATGGATAAACGAAAACCAAAGGTACGGATGCAATTGCTAGAATTATCGTAAGTTTATTAAAATTAACTAGAACTAAAAAAGCTAAAGAACACAAAATTAATACATAAACTGTTGCTAAAAAAATTGATATTTTTCCAGATGCAATCGGTCTATTTTTTGTTCTTGCAACTCTTTTATCAAAGTTTCTATCAACTATATCATTAACTATACATCCTGCCGATCTCATTAGAATTGATCCAGCAAAAAATAAAAATAAATAAAAAATAAAAATATTTAAATCATTATTGAAGTCATAGGCAATTGTAAGTCCCCATATACATGGCCAAAAAAGCAGTATATATCCAATTGGATTTTTTAATCTTGTGAGTTCAATAAATAAATTTAGATTTTTCATTATAATTTACTTGTAAATAACAAAGCCTAGATTCATAATCAAATTGATTCGTTATGAATATTGATTACACAGTTACGGCACTTATGTTTCCAGCCATACCTCTATTGATGAGCGTTTATGGTAATCGTTTTCATACACTAAGTGATTTAATCAGAAAAATACATGACGAGTACGTTTGGGAAAAACACATTCCTCCAGAATGGGAAAAGCAACTAATTAATTTAAGTGGAAGAGTCAAATGGTTAAAATATACACTAGCATGTGCAAGTTTCGGATTTTTGTTTAATATGTTAACCGTTTTTGCACTTTATTTGGATATGATTTTTATAGCACGAGTTATTTTTGGATCTTGTTGCCTTTCAATGATAATTTCGGTTATATTTTTTATTAGAGACATACATCTTTCTACTGAAACTTTAAAACTGCATTTGTCAGATATGAAAATCGATTTAGATTAAGGAATAATAACTGAAGGACCGGTAATAATTCTACTTTCTAATTCTTTATGTGCTTGAACTACGTCATCTAATTTATATTTTTTAAATATCTCAATTTTAATTTTTCCTGATTTGATTTTTTCAAAAAGTGTATCGGACGCTTCCTTGATTTCTTCTCTAGTACTTAAATATTGACCCATTGATGGTCTTGTAAAATACAACCCTTTTGGCTGTATCATTTTTTTTACATTTATATCTGATACCGGGCCTGATGCATTACCAAAAGAAACCATCATTCCTCTGATTTTTAAACATTCTATAGATTTTTCAAATGTATTTTTTCCAACACCATCATAAACAACAGGAACACCAGATCCATTTGTTAACTCTAGTACTTTTTTTGCAAAATCGTCTTTTGAATAATTTATTACTTCATCACAACCATTTTTTTTTGCTAATTCTATTTTTTTTTCTGAACCTACTGTTCCAATTAATTTGCATCCCAAACTTTTTGCCCACTGACAAAATATTTGGCCCACTCCTCCAGCTGCAGCATGAAATAAAATAGTTTCATCAGATTTAACAGGATATGTTTTATGTAATAAATAATAAGCGGTGAGTCCTTTGGTCATTAATGTTGCGGCTACATCTAATTCAACCTCATTTGGCACCTTAACTAAATCTTTTATTGGATAAATTCTATGTGAAGAATAAGCTCCGAGTGGACCTCCTGAATAAGATACTCTATCACCAACTTTTAAGTGATTTACATTATTTCCTACATCTTTTACTGTTCCTGATCCCTCCACTCCAATTCCTGATGGTAAATCAACAGGATAAAGTCCTGATCTATGGTAAACATCAATATAATTAAGTCCAATAGCAGAATGTTCAATTAATACTTCATTAAGACTAGGTTTGCCCAATTTGATTTCTTGAATTTCAAGAACTTCTGGACCACCATTTTTTTTTATAACTACAGTTTTCATTATTTAACAAATGTTCCGTTGTGATAATCTTGTATTGCTTGAAGAATTTCAGCCTTAGTATTCATGACAAATGGACCCCCTCTTGCAATTGGTTCATTAATTGGTTTGCCAGATACTACTAAAAATTTTGATTTAGTTATAGCTTTAACTTTTAGTTCTTCACCTTTGGTTAATGTAATTAAAGTAGAGTTAAACAATTCATCATGCTTTTTATCACCAATTTCAATTTGACCTTCAATCAAATAAATAAATGAATTGTGTATTTTTAGTAACTTAATTTCAAAATTAGAATCTTTATTTAATTCAACATCTAAATATAGAGGTTCAACTGAAATTCCACTGATTGGACCTTTTTGACCATTGTAATCTCCTGCTATTACTTTTACATGCTTATCTTTTTCTTGAACTAATGGAATTTGTTCAGAGTCAATATTTTGATATTTAGGTTTAGTCATTTTTAATTTAGCAGGCATATTTATCCATAGTTGGAAACCATGAAGTTTTCCTTCTTTCATAATAGGCATTTCCGAATGAATAATTCCACCAGCCGCAGTCATCCATTGAACACTTCCCGCTCTCATATCACCCTTGTTGCCAGAGCTATCCTCATGTCTAAATTCTCCAGACAACATATAGGTCACTGTTTCAATTCCTCTATGAGGATGAGGGGGAAAACCGTCAATGTAATCCCTCTTATTTTCAGAACCAAATTCATCCAACATTAAAAATGGATCAAAATAATCGATATGATGAGTTCCTATGCTTCTTTTTAATTTAACACCAGCACCATCTGACGTTGGAATTGGACTAATAACTCTATCTACGTTAATTTTCATATTTCAAATATAATTTTTTAATGTAAATTTTCAATAATATGAACATTATTAGAATATTTTTTCAAAAAAGTTTATCAATTAATTTAACTTCTAAACTTGATAAATCACAATCTCATTATCTTACTAAAGTTATGAGAGTAAAAGTTAGTGAAAATTTTTCTTTATTCAATGAAAGAGGAGAGTGGGAGGCTATAATAAAAGATATCTCAAAAGGGATAGTTGAATTTAATATTACAAAACAATTAAGGCAAAAGGAGAATATAAAAGAAATCTGGTTAGCTTTTTCTCCTATTAAATCAAATTATTTCAATTTAATGATCCAAAAGGCAACAGAGCTTGGTGTTACAAAATTCATTCCTATTTTAACCGAAAGAACAATTGTCAGGAAAATAAATAAAAAAAGAATAAATAAAATTGTTATAGAAGCATGCGAACAAAGCAACAGGTTGAATATTCCTACGCTTGAACATCTAACTAATTTAGAAGATTTTTTAAATAAAAATGAAAGTATAAATATTATTTTTGGAGACTTAAATTCTAATAATAAAAATTTAGATATTAAAAACTTAAAAAATTTTGATGTAATATGTATTTTAATTGGTCCTGAAGGCGATTTTACTCCAAATGAAAGAAACAATATTTTGAATCATAAAAAAATTTATCCATTAAAAATTAATAATAATATTTTAAGATCAGAAACAGCAGCTATATCAATGATATCAATAGTAAATTTTAACTTTTTATCTTAAGTATTTTTTTAATATTTTTAAAGTTTTATTTAAGTCTTCGTTGTGAGTTATTCGATCCACATACTTGCCTTTTTTTAAAATAATCACCGACGAACTATGATTTACGGTGTAACTTGTTCCATCGTCAGAAAAAATCTTTTCACTTAAAATTCCCCAAGATCTTGATAGTAAAAATATTTTTTCAGGTTCACCAGTTATGCCATAGAATTTATTTTCCCAAGAACTTAAATAATCTTTCAATACTTCGGGCGTATCTCTCTCGGGATCAATACTAATGAAAAATACTTTTAGTTTATCGAGATCTTTTTTGTCCAATTTATCCATCACGAGATTTATTTTATTTAGAGTTATTGGGCAAACATCTGGACAATAAGTGAATCCAAAAAAAAGAACCGTTACTGGACCATTAAACGATTCTTCGGTAATAATTTCATTGTTAATGTCTTTTAAAGAAAAAGATGATCCTTTAAATGATGAGACATATTCGTCCTCTTTTTTTTCTATAGATAGAAATATTGGCAACATTATAAATAGAAAGATAAATAAACATCCGGCGATTATAGTTATTGAAGTTTTTAATTTCATAGTTGATAATGCTTTCAAATTAATTATATAAAACGTATGTCAACTTTAATAAAGAAGTTATTTGGTGCGTTAGCACAAAAGCCTTGGGATCCAGATCAAGCTGTTACTGACAACGTTCATCAAGGAAAAACTTTTAATATTTCAAATCAAATGTCAGTAGTAATAATTATTTTTGGAGTAAGTACAGTAATATTTAGCTTAATATTTATGGGTTATCTTTATTCTATTCCTCCAGATCAAAACACAAATTTAATTCTTAAGACAAATTTGCTTTGGATTAATACTTTGGTTTTAATTTTTGTAACATTTTTTTTTAATAAAATCGGAAGTGATTTAAATAGAAACTTAATACATCAAATTAAAAAGAATTTAATTATTGTTGGAGGATTGAGTTATTTATTTTTAATTTTACAAGTAGTTTTATGGTTTCAACTTATGAACGATGGTCACTTAGTTAGTACAAACACATATTTTTCATCGTTTTATTTTTTTACGGCTTTACATGGAATTCATTTATTGGGCGGTTTATTTTTTTGGGGTAAGGTTAGTTCAAGAGTATTAAAGCTGAATGAAAACGAAATTGTTAATGAGAAAAAAAATATCGACGCATTATCCGTTTATTGGTTATTTTTGTTGATTGTTTGGTTGGCCTTCTTTTTAATGATGTATATTTATAATGATGCTGTAATAGCTTGGTGTATATCTTTGATCTCTTAAAAATTTATTATAGAAATAAAACTAAAATAGAACCCACGGCCACAATTACTAAAAGTAAAATATTTACCGATCTTAAATATTTTTTTATTTTTGGATTGGATTTGTCTTTTGAGAAGCCTCCTGCCCCAAAATAAATAACTAAGAAAAAAAGTAAAACTAATAATAGAATTGCACTCCAAATTTCAATTTTTCCAAGCATAGATTATGGTTTATATAGATATTTAGATCTATATTTAAGACATTTTGTCATAGGTTTTTTATGTTATTTTTCTTTTTTGTTTGATCTAAATCAATTATATAAGTTGCCCATGCATCCAGGATTCATACTTTTGGCAGTAGTCATTGGTTCAGTTGTGTTCCATTTAGTAACTCCTTGGTGGTGGACAGATATTGCATCTAATTGGGGAGGAATGGATGATACGATCCTGTTGACCTTTTGGATTGCAGGAGGAGTATTCATTCTTGTCTGTCTATTCATAGTTTATTGTGTTTTCAAATTTTCTTATAAAGAAGGACGAAAGGTTGAATATAAACCAGAAGATAATAAATTAGAAAAAATTCTTACCTGGGCAACTGCTTTAGGCGTTGCAGCACTTTTAGCTCCAGGTTTAGTTGTTTGGAGTCAATTTATCAAAACTCCATCTAATGCTATCAACGTTGAGGTAATGGCGTGGCAATGGGGGTGGCAGTATAGACTTCCAGGTGAAGACGGTAAGCTTGGAACTACTCAAATAACAAATATTAGTGATGAAAATATTTTTGGAATTAACTTAGATGATCCATATGGAAAAGATGATATTCTAATTGAAAGTAGCGAACTACATTTAAAGAAAAATAAACCTGTTAAAATTTTGTTAAGATCTGTCGATGTATTACATAATTTTTATGTTCCACAATTTAGAGCAAAAATGGACTCTGTTCCTGGAGTTGTTACTTATTATTGGTTTGAACCAAATAAAATTGGTGAATATGAAGTATTATGTGCGGAATATTGTGGAGTTGGGCATTATGGTATGAGAGGAACAGTTTTTGTTGATAATGAACAAAATTATGAGAATTGGCTAAATGAACAAGAGATTTTTTCTGATGTGATGGCAAAATTTGAACAAATAAAGTTAGATGTAAATAAAAAATTGGCAAAAAAATAATAGAGTTTAAATGATAAAAAATTTTATGAATTATAAAGAAAGGAAACTTTAAAACATGTCAGAAGATTATTATGATAGTAAAGTTTCATATAAAGCTCATTCTTCAGAAACAATTTCAAGTTCAGTATCTGATATTGACTATGTAAAACCTAAAGAAGTACCTGATCAGGAATTATATCATGGGCATAGTTTTATAACTAAATATATTTTTTGCCAAGATGCAAAAGTTATAGGAGTTCAGTATACACTTACCGCTGTATTCACAGGTATAGTTGGTCTAATCCTATCTTGGATGATGCGTATGCAACTAGGTTTTCCAGAATTATTGCCAGTTCTTACAGCAGAAACTTATTATCAATTTGTGACAATGCATGGAATGATAATGGTAGTATATTTATTAACAGCTTTATTTCTTGGAGGCTTTGGAAACTATTTAATACCATTAATGGTTGGCGCAAGAGATATGGTTTTTCCTTATGTAAACATGATTAGTTATTGGATGTTCTTTGTTGCTGTTTTAGTCTTGATGGCTAGTTTTTTTGTACCAGGCGGACCTACGGGCGCAGGATGGACACTTTATCCTCCTCAATCAATTTTAGAAGGAACTCCAGGATCAACTTATGGAATATTGTTAATGATTATTTCTTTAGCATTGTTCGTTATTGGTTTTACAATGGGCGGACTAAATTATGTAATTACAATATTACAAGCGCGCACAAGAGGAATGACTTTAATGAGAATGCCCCTTACAATATGGGGGATCTTTACAGCTACTGTTTTAGCACTTTTAGCATTTCCAGCATTATTTGTTGGTGCAATTATGATAACATTAGATAAGGTTCTTGGAACTAGTTTTTTTATGCCAACAATCTTAAAAGCTGGAGAACTGTTAGAATATGGAGGCGGTAGCCCAATTCTTTTCCAACATTTATTTTGGTTTTTTGGCCATCCTGAAGTTTATATTGTAGCTTTGCCTGCATTTGGAATAGTTTCAGATTTGATATCTGTTCATGCAAGAAAGAATATTTTTGGATATCGTATGATGGTATGGGCGATAGTTGCCATTGGAGCTATTAGTTTCTTTGTATGGGCTCATCACATGTATGTGAGTGGAATGAATCCATGGTTTGGTTTCTTTTTTGCGACTACTACACTTATTATTGCAATACCAACAGCCATGAAAGTCTATAATTGGGTTTTAACTTTATGGAGAGGCAATATCAGAATGAACGTAGTAATGTTATTCTGTCTTGGTTTCCTTATTACTTTTGTCAACGGTGGAATTACAGGTCTTTTTTTAGGAAATGTAGCAGTGGACGTTCCGTTATCTGATACGTATTTCGTTATTGCCCATTTTCATATGGTGATGGGAATAGCACCTGTCCTAGTTATTTTAGGTGCAATTTATCATTGGTTTCCTTTAGTTACTGGAAGATTTTTAGATGAAAAATTAGGTAAATGGCATTTTTGGATAACTTTCTTAGGATCGTATTCAATTTATTTTCCAATGCA
>Ga0187833_10005339_pt1 | contig 12164 bp, 9 predicted proteins | sample ETNtaG_37_FD_167968 | JGI IMG/M metagenome (GOLD analysis project Ga0187833, IMG submission 167968) | Marine microbial and viral communities from oxygen minimum zone, Eastern Pacific Ocean - ETNP2014_SV_400_PacBio MetaG (Illumina Assembly) | ecosystem: Environmental > Aquatic > Marine > Hypoxic... | reverse complement strand
TACAATTACACAGGGTTCACCTGATGAGTCCAGAATGGCCGCTCTGATACTAAGCACCTTGCCACCGGACACATCTGTCCCTGCACTGACCAAGCTCTTATTTTACAAAGACCTCTTAAAAGTCTCCGTTCCCTTCAAGAAAATTATTTCGAAACTTAACTTTAAAAAGAAAAAAAGGGAAGAAGACAACCGTTTGTTTCCGATTGCCCAGGTTCAAAGAAATATTATATGGGCTCTTGGACTCATCAAAGACAGACGTGCGGTGGAGCCGCTCATCAAGCAACTAGATAATGCAAATGCAGAGACAGAAACTAAGAGGGAAATTATACAGGCACTCAAAACGATTGGAGATAAGCAGGCGGTTCCCGCCTTACACGAAATTCTGCTGGATCAAAAAAACCCTTCTTTAGTCAGGTATGATGCAGCAAGGGCGCTGGGTAATATAGCAAGTACAGATTCTATCTATACCCTTATAAATGCGCTTGACGATAGTAACTGGATGGTCAAGGGAGCCTGTGCGGCTGCCCTTGCAGGAACAAATGACAAAAGGGCCATAAAGAAACTTAAGCTTCTCTTAAATAAAGAAGCAGGATACGAAGCTTCATGGGCACGCGATAGAGTAGCCTGGTCATTAGCAAGAATGGGAGATGAAGGATTAGGGGCTCTTGTTTCAACACTGGGTAGTACAGGGGGAACAAGGGCCTGCTGGGCCCTCGTAGGAATAGGAGAACCGACCATACCTCACATGCTTACAACACTCAGGGGTGCAGGTAGAAATGAACGCAGAAGAGTGGCAATGGTATTAGGGTGGATTGGAAGCAAGAAAGGAGTTGTACCTCTTTCGTGGTCACTTATAGACGAAGACTTTGAAGTAAGAAAAGCAGCTGCCTGGGCCATGAGCAGAGCTGGAGGAGATAAGGCAGTCGCGGCACTTGAACGTGCACTTGTAGAACAGGATGAAAGTGATGAAGATATTAACGATAAGATATCTATATTAAATCATCAGCTAACTATCTTGCCCAAACTGCTTATCGTTTTAGACAAAAGAGAGATGCAATACTCAGTGCTTAAATGGGCATTTGCAAAAGAGGATAGAATGATTAATGATAGACTGAAAGTTTCAAAAGACCATTTTGAATTCACAAATAGCGCATTGAACAACCTGCTTGGCGTGATTAACAAAAGAGAGATGCAATACTCAGTGCTTAAACGGGCATTTGCAAAAGTCTTTTTAGATAAAAGAAAGATGCAATTCACTGTACTTAAATGGGCATTTGCAAAAGAGGATAGAATGATTAATGATAGACTGAAAGTTTTAAAAGACCGGTTTGCAGTCTCACATAAAGAGAAGAGAATGATTAATGATAGACTGAAAGTTTCAAAAGACCGGTTTGCAGTCTCACATAGTGCTAGTGCTTTGAAAAACCTTCTTGTCGAATTAGCAAAAAGAGAGATGCAATTCACAGCACCTAAATGGGCATTTGGAAATAAAGACAGAGAGACCAACAATCAGCTGAGAATTTCAAAAGATCGGTTTGTTGTCTCAGATAGTGATGTGAACGAATTGTTTTTTGACACATATTACGATATGCAAACTGCGGCACTAAGATGGACATCTGCAAAAGATGACAGAAAGATTAGCAATCGGCTGAAGGTTTCAAAGGACAGATTAGCATACCTAATCGACAGTGGACTGCAAAGAGATATTACCAAGCTTCTTGTCATGATGGCACATAAGGAAAATATTAAAAACATAATCCTTGCCGACATTAAGCAATTGAATAAAAGTCTGCAGAGAAACAATGAAGTGAGAGAATATGCAAAAGAAGCAATACAGAGAATAAAGAATAAACTTTAACCTGAAACAAAGAAATGGCAAAGAACAATGAAAAATAAAATCGTTTACCTTGTAGGATCAGGTCCCGGTGACCCGGGGCTAATTACAGTAAAAGGGCTTGAGTGTATCAAAAAAGCCAATGTCATTGTATACGATTACCTCGTTAACTATTCTCTGTTAAAAAATGCCAGAGACGATGCGGAAATAATCTATGTCGGGAAAAAAGGGGATCAGCACACAATGGAACAGGAAGATATTAACCAATTGCTTGTAGACAAGGCCATGGAAAACAAGATTGTAACCAGGCTGAAAGGCGGAGATCCATACGTCTTTGGCAGAGGAGGAGAAGAGGCACTCGTACTAAAAGAACATAATATACCTTTTGAAGTAGTCCCCGGTATAACTGCAGCTATTGCTACGCCTAATTATGCCGGTATACCGGTAACACATCGTGCTTGTACGTCTACTTTTGGTCTTATCACGGGACATGAAGATCCGACAAAAGATCAAAGTGATATCGACTGGGAAAAACTAAGTACCGGTTTAGGCACATTGACATTCTATATGGGGATTAAAAATCTTCCAAACATAGTCAGCCAGCTTGTCAAACACGGCCGCTCCAAGGATACGCCTGTTGCCGTAATCAGATGGGGAACCACCGCCGCACAAGAGACAGTAACAGGCACGCTCTCAAATATTGTAGAAAAGGCAAAAGCAATCAAACCCCCCGCCATCACCATCGTAGGAGAAGTAGTAAATCTTAGAGACCAGCTTAACTGGTTCGAAACACGACCTCTTTTCGGCAAAACCATAGTGGTCACACGCTCCAGAGACCAGGCAAGTGAGTTTTCAGAACAACTAACCGATCTCGGCGCAAACGTCCTGGAATTCCCTACAATTAATATAACCAGCCCTGATGATTTCGCCCCTCTGGACAATGAGATAGAAAGATTAGAGTCCACTGACTGGATTATCTTCACCAGTGTGAATGGTGTCGACTGTTTCTTTCATAGATTATTTGAACTTGACGGTGACGTCAGGGATCTTAAAGGAGTAAAGATATGTTCCATAGGCCCTGCAACAACAGAGAGAATAAAGGGATTTCATATTAAAGTAGACTGCCAGCCGCCCAAATATGTTGCTGAAAGTGTGGTTGAAGTGTTAAAAGAAATCGAAGACCTCAAGGGAAAGCGAATCCTGATGCCACGAGCAGACATAGCACGAAGCTATCTCCCCGAAGAACTCCAGAAAATGGGAGCAGATGTTGCAGATATAGTTGCCTATAAAACAGTTGCCGCGACTAACGGAGACAATACCGTTCTTGAAAAACTAAAGGACGGAACGGTTGATATTGTAACCTTCACAAGTTCTTCAACAGTGAGGAATTTTGCCAAGATCGTTGGTGAAGACAACTTATCCGCATTTAAAGAGAACGTTCAGTTTGCAAGCATAGGGCCAATAACAACTGAGACCGCGGAAGAGATGGATATTAAAGTCTCTATAAAGGCCGATGAATATACAATTCCCGGACTGGTAAAGGCAATAGTTGATAAAACAGGTTAAAATGCGGAAGGGGGGATTCGAACCCCCACCCCCTTGCGAGGACTAGGCCCTCAACCTAGCGCGTCTGCCAACTCCGCCACTTCCGCTTTAAAACAGAAAACTATTTTAATCCCATACAGACAAAAGTCAAATACGTTTCTAAACAATCCAAGATTTTAATAAAGAAGGAGATAACAGATGGTAGTAAACTTCAGTATTGTGCCGATAGGCAAGGGAAACAGTTTGAGCACACAGGTAGCAGAAGTATTAAAGATCGTCAGTGAAAGCGGAATAAATTACAAACTGCATGCGATGGGTACCATATTAGAGGGTGACTGGGACAGGATATTTAAACTCATTAAGAAATGCCACAAAAAGATTCTTAAAGATTCAGACCGCGTATTAACCACTATCACAATTGATGATCGTAAGGGCAGGACAGGTCGAATCGCCGGAAAAGTTCAGTCTGTAAGAAGGAAAGTAGGTAAAAAGTTAAAAACGTAAACCTGTAAAGTGAAATTTCCTGAGCACTGATACAAAATTATATTGCAATTTGCATTGGATTTTGCTTTTTTAGTAAACTAAATCATTTGTATTAAAAATATTTGGTTGCCTGTAAGGGCGTATAACCATCCCCTGACAAACTGCGCCGAGGACTTTACGCCCCTACATTTTATTCCAATTTGTTCGGGTTATGTAAATTCAAGATTAAAATATAGAAATGCAATCCGTACCAAAAAAAATTTTCTTCACAAAAGGAGTAGGCAAGCATAAAGAGAAGTTGCAGTCTCTGGAACTTGCTCTACGAAAGGCCGGTATAGAAAAATGCAATCTAGTCAGCGTATCAAGCATCTTTCCGCCAAATTGCAAGATCATCCCAAAATCGCAAGGTTTTAAACTTATACAACCCGGCCAGATAGTCTTCTGTGTAATGAGTACTAATTCGACCAACGAACCAAATAGAATGATATCGGCATCAGTTGGTCTGGCAATACCTGCCGAACCTAATCATTACGGATACCTGAGCGAACATCATGCATTTGGTGAAACAGACGAAATATCCGGTGATTATGCAGAAGACCTGGCAGCATCGATGCTTGCCAGTACGCAAGGAGTTGAATTCGATCCTGAGAAGAATTACGACGAACGTAAAGAGATATACCGAATGAGTGGTAAAATAGTAAAATCCAGAAATACTACCCAATCGGCAAAGGGTGATAAAAAAGGCTTGTGGTCGACGGTTGTATCCGCCGCAGTCTTCCTACCTTAAATCAAATGTTTATTTTCATGTTATGATCAAGACAATCCACAAAGGAGTTATTGCTCCAAAGGGTTTCAAAGCAGGTTCTGTACATTGTGGTTTAAAAAGAAGTACCAAAAACCACGATATCGGTATCATCTTCTCGGAACAACCATGCAAGGCCGCAGCGCTCTTTACCACAAACCAGATAGTCGCAGCGCCAATCAAATACAGCAAAAAGGTCATACAAAAAGGCACTGCGCATGCCATAGTGGTAAACAGTGGAAATGCCAATGCGTGCACAGGTAAGAAGGGCTACAAGGATGCGGAGACAATGGCACAGCTTACGTCCGGACACCTGAACATTAAGTCGGATAAAGTAATAGTAGCCTCTACCGGCATAATCGGACATCACCTTCCAATGGCAAAGATAAAATCAGGCATAAACAAATCCTCTGCACGTTTAGGAAATAAAGAGACACATTCAATAAACATTGCAAAGGCCATAATGACAACCGACACCGTACCCAAACAAATTGCCGTTAAGACAAAAATAGGAGGCAAGGAGGTTACCATAGGTGCAATAGCAAAAGGATCCGGCATGATCTCGCCAAAAATGGCTACAATGTTCTGCTTCATCACGACTGACGCCTCAATCTCTTTAAACACCTTGAAATCCTGCATTAAAAAGTCTGTAGAAACCTCTTTTAATAAAATCACCGTAGACGGCCATATGAGTACGAGTGATATGGTAGCCATCCTTGCAAACGGCATGGCACACAACCTCAATATAACATCGTCAAGCAAAAACGAACTTGCACTCTTCCAGAAGGCGTTGGATTATGTAACCATGCGCATGGCAAAGGCAATCGTAAAGGATGGTGAAGGCGCTACAAAATTTATTCAGGTTGAGATAAACGAGGCTAAATCAATATCAGATGCAGAGAAGATTGCACGGACAATAGCAGAATCACTGTTAGTAAAAACCGCCATTAATGGAGAAGACCCGAATTGGGGAAGGATAGTTTCAGCAGCGGGTTATGCAGGAATCCCACTTGACGAATCTAAACTGAAGTTGTCTGTTAACAAAATAACGATATATAGGAAAGGTTTACCCGTTACGCCCCTCCCAAAGAGACTCAGTAATGAAATGAAGAAGAATGAGATCACGATTCAACTACACCTTGGAGCAGGTAACAAAAGCACTACACTCTGGACGTGTGATCTATCAAAAGAATACGTAAAGATCAACGCAGACTACCATACATAAACGTAACGACTCATTATCATACATTACAAGTTTGTAGAAGGCTGATTTCCAATCAACTCTCAGAATTCTTTTTTAAACATTTCTTGGTTATGCATGGCCTTGTCCGTACAACTTAATAGTACCTATAATTATTAAAATGGATTCCACATGAAAAAAGAGACAATTGCATCTATTTCCACGCCTATTGGTGAAGGAGGAATAGGCGTGATACAGGTATCAGGGCAGGACTCACTGAGAATAGTAAACACTGTATTCAAGGGAAAGAAACTGAAAGACTTGAGGAATGCCGAGTCAAAGAGAATTTACTACGGTGATATTTGTTTAAACGGTACAGCAATTGACGAGGTTATCGTAAACGTACTCAGAGGACAAGACAGTTTTACCGGAGAAGATTTAGTCGAGGTTAATTGTCACGGCGGCATCCGGGCAGTAAAGAAGACACTTGAATGCGTAGTCTCCGCAGGAGCAAAGGAGGTTCACTGGAAAGAGCTGGCCAATCGTTCTCTCACAAACAACAAAATTGATCTTATTCAGGAAGAGGCGCTGTTAGAAATACCCAAAGTAAAAACAAGATTAGGCGCTAAAATCCTCCTAGATCAATATAACGGTGCATTAAGCTCTATTGTAAATAAAATAATTAAAGAGATAGAAAAATGCGATAATACCGGAGAGCAGTTAAACAATATCAACAACCAGTTAAGAGAAATACTGAAAACAGCTGTCTTCGGCTGTGCAATCACATCACCTCAGAAGCTGATTATTACCGGCAAGCCAAACGCAGGCAAATCCACACTAATTAATGAACTCCTGAAAGAAGACAGATTAATTACTCACAAAGAACCGGGAACGACAAGAGACGCCGTTGATGAATTGATTTCATTCGACGGTATGCCATTCACAATAATTGATACTGCCGGCATCAGAGAAACAGATCACGAAATAGAAAAGCTCGGCGTCCTGGAAAGCAAAAAACAGTTAAGAGAAGCAGATAAAATAATCATTGTGTTTGACAATTCTAAACCTGCAGAAAGAGAAGACAAAGAGTTGATCGAATTTATTGAAAGACTTGAACTGCACAAAGCAGACAACTCCCACAAGGTATCCATCTATCCAGTAATAAACAAGGCAGACCTGCCGTGTAAACTAAACCTGTCAACACTTATTGGAGATACGTTTGAACCGGTATGTCAGGTATCCGCCTTGAATGGCGACGGCATTTCAACACTTGAGGAGAATATGATTTCCGAGTTTAAGGAGTTTGTAAAATACACACCTGAAAGGCCCATAATCTTCACCAGACGACAGCAGGAACATATATCCAAAGCTTTTCATATTTCAAAGCAATGTATTCAACCGGCTGAAGAGACAAAGAATGATTCAAATCTTTTAAATGATATAAAACAAAATCTTTTGCTGACGCTTCACCGCTGAGTTCTCCTTCTTTTTCGTGTCTTTGTGGCTTCGCGGCTGGATCATTCCTTCAGAAAATCCCGTACTTTCTTTATATCAGCCCAGACTTTTTTCTTATCATTGGGATTTCTCAGCAGGTATGCTGGGTGATAGGTAGGCAGGAATTTTGTGCCTTGATATTCAAAGAATTTCCCACGCAGTTTACCGATAGCCTCCTTAGTGTCCAGCAATGTCTGTGCGGCAAATGTTCCCAATGCGCATATTACCTTTGGGCGTATTATCTCAATCTGCTTAATCAGATGCGGGGTACATGTAACTATTTCGTTGGCGTTGGGATTCCTGTTCTCCGGTGGACGGCACTTCAGGATATTGGCAATATATACCTCCTCTCTTTTCAAACCTATTGATTCTATAATCTTGGTTAGAAGCTGCCCTGCCCTGCCGACAAATGGTTCCCCCTGCACATCCTCATAATAGCCCGGCGCCTCTCCAACAAACATAAGATCTGCGTCAGGGTCACCGACCCCAAAGACTACATTCGTTCTACCTTTACATAACCCGCATTTTGTACATTTCTTTACCTGTTTCTCTAATTTACTAAGTGCTTTAGTCTTCTCTGTTTTACTCAATTCGTCCGTTTTCCTTTCGTTATGGATATCAATTGGAGCCAACTGCACATAATCCACGCCCAGCTTCCTCTCTAAATCAACTTTATCAGAAAGAACGTTAAGCAGTGATAATAACTCAGCCTCTGTTTTCTGTAACCTGGTTGATTTAAGCGATGAATTCATCCTTTTTTCGTGTTTTTCGTGGGCTCTTTTAGCTTTTTATGACACGTGCGGATTATATCGGAGCGTTCAAAGCTTGTCAAAATCTCTTTTTCCTTGAAATTGTTATAATACAAACTACAATATGTAATTCAAATTTTTTACTTATTATAAATGCTCGCCAAAACCCTGAAAACTGTTATTTACAGAAATAACTGTAACGGTTTAAGCAAATATATTTTATATTAAATTGTACACGCGTGTAATGAAGGAAAAAGTCTATGTATAAAATAATTGAGAAAGAAAAAATTGCTGAATCAATCTTTTCCATCACGATTGGCGCACCAAAGATCGCCGTTAAGAGAAAGGCCGGTCAGTTTGTTGTATTGATAACCGATGAAAAAGGCGAAAGAGTACCGCTGACAATTGCAGGCTCTGACAGGGATAAGGGCACTATTGACATAGTCTTTCAAGCTGTTGGTCATACTACCAAACTATTAGCTACTTTAGAACCGGGCGATTGTATAAAGGATATTTTAGGCCCTTTAGGACATCCTACTCATATTGAAAATTTCGGTACGGCTGTATGTATCGGCGGCGGCCTGGGTATTGCCCTGGCAATGCCAATAACAGAAGCACTGCATGAAGCCGGAAACAACGTGATTTCCATCATAAGCGCACGAAACGAGAGTTTGCTGCTGATGGAGGACCGACTTCGTGAAATCAGTAATGAATTATTGATTGCTACGGACGACGGCTCCAAGGGATTCCACGGCTTTCCTACACAAATACTTCAGGAGATGATCGATAACAAGAAAAAAGTCGACATCGTATTTGCCGTTGGTCCCGTACCGCTCATGGGCGCCGTATGCAAAGTAACAAAACCATATAATATCAAGACAATAGTAAGCCTTAACCCAATTATGGTAGACGCAACCGGGATGTGCGGTGCATGTCGTGTAGAAGTAGGCGGCAAGACAAAATTTGCCTGTGTAGACGGCCCTGAGTTTGATGGCCATGAGGTTGACTTTGGTACATTGATGAAAAGGTTAAAGGTTTATACTGATAGCGAAACGGATGATAGCCGGAAAGACGCTCAAGCAGAAGAATGCAAGATGGATGAGGAAAAGACCGAAACCTATAAAAAGATCGAAGAGGATCTTTTGAGTCAGCAGACTGTTTTAAAAGAAGGGGAAAAGAAACCAAAAATTCCAAGGCAAACAATGCCTGAACAAAAACCAGAAACAAGAGCAAAGAACTTCAAAGAGGTTCCCTATGGCTTTAATATTGAATTGGCACAAAAGGAGGCTAGTAGATGTATTCAATGCAAAAAGCCGTTATGCTATGAAGGATGTCCTGTTAACATAGATATTCCTGCGTTTATTAAGCTTATAGGTGAAGGTGACTTTATTGGTGCAGCCCGTAAGATAAAAGAAACTAACGGCCTCCCCGCCGTATGCGGCAGAGTATGCCCACAGGAAGATCAATGTGAAAAGGTTTGTGTAGTTGGCAAAAAATCCGATCCCGTATGTATAGGTAATCTTGAGCGGTTTGTAGCGGATTATGAAAGAGAACACGGCGATGTATTTATTCCGGAAATACCTGAGAAAACCGGACACAGGATTGCCGTGGTAGGATCCGGTCCTGCCGGTCTTACTGCAGCCGGGGATCTGGCAAAAAAAGGACATGATGTAACCATCTTCGAGACATTACATAAAGCCGGTGGTGTACTGGTCTACGGAATACCGGAATTTCGACTGCCAAAATCCATAGTAGAATCTGAAGTCGATTATTTAAGAAAAATGGGAGTCAAGATTGAATTGAATTCTGTTATAGGAAAGACCGAGACGGTAGATGAACTTTTAAATAATGGCTTTGACGCAGTTTTCCTGGGTACCGGAGCCGGCCTACCGATGTTCATGCAGATACAGGGAGAGAATCTCAACGGCGTATATTCAGCCAATGAATACCTGACCAGGGTAAATCTGATGAAGGCATATGATCCGGAATACGAGACACCGGTTTTGAGAAAAAAGAAGGTTGCCGTACTGGGTGGTGGAAACGTGGCAATGGATTCAGCCAGAACAGCTCTACGTCTGGGTGGAGAAGAAGTTTACGTTGTTTACCGCAGATCCAGGACAGAGATGCCTGCCAGAATAGATGAAATTCATCATGGTGAAGAGGAAGGCCTGAAGTTCAAATTCCTGATGAACCCTATCAGGATCTTAGGTGATGAAAATGGATGGGTAAAGGGTTTGGAATGTATAAGAATGGAATTGGGCGAACCGGATGAATCAGGAAGGAGACGTCCAATACCTATCGAGGGTTCTGAAATTGTTCTGAATGTTGAATGCGTAATTGTTGCCATAGGTAACGGTCCTAATCCACTTGTACCTACCACAACACCCGGCTTAAAGACTAACAGGAGAGGCAACATAGTCGCCGACGAAGAAACAGGAGTAACATCAAAGAAAGGCGTATTTGCAGGAGGCGATATAGTTACCGGGGCCGCAACCGTAATCCTCGCAATGGGTGCCGGTAAGAAAGCCGCTGTGGCAATAGACAATTATGTAATGGGAAGAGAACTTAAACCTGAACCAGTTAAAGAAAAATCTTAATTGATGCAAATCAACGTAAATGGTGAAAATAAGGAATGTCCGACAGAAACCTCTGTATCCAAACTATTGGAAAGTCTGGATATTGATAATAGATACGTTGCAGTAGAATTAAATCATAAAATCGTTCCTCGTACACAATTTAATGAAAAGATTCTGCAGGAAAATGATAGTCTGGAGATAGTTACTTTTGTTGGCGGGGGATGAAATGGAAGATACAGTTCTTAAGCTTGGTAAATATGAGTTTAACTCCAGATTGTTTGTTGGTACGGGAAAATATCAAACCTTTGATATAATGAAGGAGGCCCTGGAGGCCAGTGGTGCGGAGGTTATCACAGTAGCGGTCAGGCGTGCAAACATTGGCGGCAAGCCGGGAGAATCATTACTCGACCATATTGATAAAGACAAATATACGATACTACCTAATACTGCCGGGTGTTATTCTGCCGATGAGGCTGTCAGGACGGCATTTCTGGCCAGAGAAATGGGTATATCAGACTTAATAAAGCTGGAGGTACTGGGTGATGAAAACACCCTGCTGCCGGACCCAGTTGATACATTAAAAGCCACTGAGGCACTGGTCAAGGAAGGCTTCACCGTCCTCGTTTACACCTCTGATGACCCGATAGCAGCTAAACGGCTTCAGGATGCAGGTGCAACCAGTGTAATGCCTGCGGGTGCACCGATAGGTTCAGGCCAGGGAATCTTAAACCCGAATAATATAAGAATCATTCTCGAAACATTAAGTGTACCCATTATAGTTGATGCAGGCGTAGGCACCGCATCAGATGTGACAGTCGCCATGGAACTTGGTTGTGAGGGTGTATTGTTGAATACTGGTATAGCCCTGGCAAAAGACCCGATCAAAATGGCTAGGGCGATGAAGCTGGCATGTGAGTCAGGCCGTCTGGCACATTTATCAGGCAGGATACCCAAGAAACTATATGCTAATGCCAGCAGCCCTTTAAAGGATTTTTAAATAGAACATTCCTGCATCATTTCACTTTATGTAAATATCAGAATCCCCTGCCCGACGGCAGGCGGGGAAGCACGAAATCCTAAACAATGTCATGTAGAATATCTGTCAAATGATAAATTACAATATACAACTCACAAATTACAAACAATATACAATTACGAAATTACAAAATCAAAACTAATATCCAAATCATTTGTTTCTTTCTTTTTGTTTTGATCATTAGGATATTGAAATTTGAAATTTGTTTGAGATTTGGAAACTGAGATTTGAAATTCTTAAAGCTACTATTTGACTCTCTATAAGTAAACATATTACTAACTCGCTTGGCCATCACGTTCGAACGGGTTTTATCCATTATCCAAGGAAATAGGATACATATGTTAGCAAAACGCATTATACCCTGCCTTGATGTTAAGGACGGCAGAGTGGTAAAGGGAACAAGGTTTCTGGAATTAAGGGACTCCGGTGACCCTGTAGAGATTGCGGAGTTATACGACAAGCAAT
>Ga0187833_10005337_pt1 | contig 12169 bp, 11 predicted proteins | sample ETNtaG_37_FD_167968 | JGI IMG/M metagenome (GOLD analysis project Ga0187833, IMG submission 167968) | Marine microbial and viral communities from oxygen minimum zone, Eastern Pacific Ocean - ETNP2014_SV_400_PacBio MetaG (Illumina Assembly) | ecosystem: Environmental > Aquatic > Marine > Hypoxic... | reverse complement strand
TTGCCTGGTCCAAACCATTTTTTACATAATAAAATCCTTCAGGAGATCTTTTTCCAGTTAAAAACGGTTTATCATTTTCATCAATATCATTAGTAATTAATTTTGCTGCATTTGCGTCAGTTCTGGCCAGAATTATTAGAGGGACACCCATTATATCTGCCGTAAGTCTTGCAGATTTTAAATTTCTGATCATTGTTTGCGTTGGCACTAAAACTTTTCCACCCATGTGACCACATTTTTTTTCTGAAGCAAGTTGATCTTCAAAATGAACTCCAGCAGCTCCAGCTTTTATAAATTTTTTTGTTAATTCAAATACATTTAGTGGACCACCAAAACCAGCCTCTCCATCAGCAATAATCGGCATTTGATAGTCTACTTCATTTTTTTTATCAATTTTACCTTCTATAATCTCCATGTGTTGAATTTGATCTGCTCTTATCAAGGCATTATTCATTGCTTCTACTAATTTAGGAGCGCTATCAGAAGGATATAAACTCTGATCTGGATACATTTCTCCAGCACTGTTCGCGTCCGCAGCAACCTGCCATCCGCTTAAATAAATTGCTTTCAAACCTGCTTTTGCATGTTGAACTGCTTGATTTCCTGACAACGATCCTAGTGTTTTTATGTATGCCTCTGAATTTAATAATTTCCAAAGTTTTTGTGATAGATTTTTGCAAAGACTGTACTCAATATTAAAGGTGCCTTTTAGCTTTTCTACATCTTGTTCTGTATAATCTCTTTTTATTCCGGCAAATCTTTTCAGATCATAGGAAACGTTATCTGTGCTGAATTTTGTCTCCATAAAGATTAAGTTCGTATTATTATTGGATTAGTTAATTAACTTTGATTTGTTTCTTGCTCAAGACTGTCTATACCTGCGCTTCCCCAGTCCTGATCATCTTCGCGGATATACACGCCGTGTTTTGAAAACTGGCTGTTTTGCTGTTCCTTTTCTGTATCCTTATATGGACTTAATGAATCGCTCATAAAATTTACTATATTTACAAAAATCTATATATGCAATATTTTTATTGATTTTAAGGATAAATTAGTAAATATATGTAAATAAATTATTTACTATTTGTAAATGTTGTAAAGATGAGTCAATTAGACCTGCAAATTGGGCATAAAATTAAGACTAAAAGAAGAAAACTTGGCATATCACAGGCCAAATTGTCTGAAAAAATATCAATTTCTCCAAGTTATTTGAATTTAATTGAAAGTGGTAAACGGAAAGTAAACGTTGATCTTTTGCTTAAATTAACAAATGAACTGGGAATTGAAATATCAGACATCTCGAAAAAAACAGATTCAAATCTTTATCAAAATTTAATGGATTTATTGGGAGATAATTTATTTGAGAATTTGGATATTACTAATTTTGAAATAAAAGAACTTGTAAACACAAATCCTCTAATTGCAAAAGCCTTAATAAAACTTGGAGATAATTATAAGGAAAAAAATCAAGATATCGTAAGTAAAGTTGAAAATATTTCGGGTAAATTTATTGATAATAGAAAAAACTCATTTCCCGGAGAAGTAATTTCTGATTTTATACAAGAGAATGAAAATTATTTTCCAAAATTAGAAGAATTCGCAACAAATTTTTATAATAAAATTCAAACTAATAATCGAGCAGGATATTCATCAATAAGTGAATACTTAACTAGTAAACACAAAATAGAAGTAAAAGATATAATTCCAGATGAAAAAAAGCCTTTTACAAAGCAATTTGATCCGGTTAAAAAAACTTTTCTTTTATCTGATTATTTAACTTTGGAAACAAAGAAACTTTTTACAGCAGCACAAGTTGTTCAATTAGAAGGCAACGAAATTATTGATGAATATTTAAATTCATTTTCTTTTCCAAATGAAGAATCTAAAAAAATGTCTAGAATTGCACTTTTGAATTACACAGGTGCAGCAATAATAATGCCCTATAAACCTTTTTATGAAGAATGTATTAATGAGAGGTATGATTTGGAACTTCTCCAAAATACTTTTGCTACTTCATTTGAACAAGTTGCACATAGAATTACTTGTCTGCAAGATCCTAAAATGAAAGGTATTCCATTTCATATGCTTAGGGCTGATGTAGCCGGTAATATTTCTAAGCGGTTTTCTTTATCTGGAATAGAAATACCACGATACGGTGGAGCTTGTCCAAGGTGGAATATTTACAAAGCTTTTACGATGCCAGGAAAAATCAATGCAGCGGTATCTAAAATGCCAAATGGTGAAAAATATGTTTGCATTGCAAGAACTGTAGAGAAAGGGATTGGGAAGCATGGAATGTTTAAAAGTTTATTATCCATAGGTTTAGGTTGCCAAGCCAAATATGCAAAAGATTTTGTATACGCCGATTCTTTAAATTTAAATGATAAAAAAACGGAAACCCCAATCGGTGTAAACTGTAGAACTTGTGATCGTATGGACTGTCAACAAAGAGCTTTTCCGCCACTTCATAAAAAATTTGATATTGATCTTAATAAAAGAGGAATATCAGTTTATGTTGCGGATTAGTTTGAACAAATCAAATTATTGTTTGAAAGATTAAAGAGATAAGGTATTTTATTATTATGCTAGACAAAAAAAATTTTTATATTAATGGACAATGGGTTGTTCCAAAAAAACCTAAAGAGATAGAAGTTATAGATCCGGCTACAGAAAAAACTTGTGCTGTAATTTCATTAGGTGAAGCTGATGATATTAATGAAGCAGTTATTGCGGCAAAGAATGCTCTTGAAAGTTGGGCATTCACCACAAAAAATCAGAGAGTAGAATTGTTAGAAAAACTTTATGTGTTTTATAAAAAAAGATGGGCTGATGTAGCAAAAGCTATTACTTTAGAAATGGGAGCTCCAAAAGATTTTTCATCAGAACTTCAAACTGGAACGGGTGCAAGTCACATAAAATCATTCATTAGATATTTAAAAGAATTTAACTTTGCGAAAGTTCTTGGAGATCATGCTAAAGATCAAAAAATTCTATATGAACCAAAAGGAGTTTGTGCACTTATTACACCTTGGAATTGGCCCATGAATCAAGTTTGTCTTAAAGTGATACCAGCGCTTGCAGCTGGATGTACGATGGTGTTAAAACCATCTGAACTAGCTCCTTTATCATCTATGATCCTCGCTGAAATGATTGATGAAGTAAAATTTCCAGCAGGTGTATTTAATTTAGTTAATGGAGATGGAGCAACTACGGGAAATGCTTTAACTAGTCACCCAGATATAAATATGATTTCATTTACAGGCTCAACTAGAGCAGGTGCATTAATTTCTCAAAATGCAGCAAAAGATTTTAAAAGAATAAGTTTAGAGCTTGGAGGCAAGGGAGCAAATATTGTTTTTAAAGATGCTGATCCCGAAGCTATTGAAAGAGGCGCTCTAAGATGTTTTAGAAACTCAGGACAATCTTGTAATGCACCAACTCGTATGCTGGTTGAGAGATCTATGTATAAAGAAGCAATTGAAAGAGCAAAAAAATTTGCTAATGAATTGAAGGTTGATGATCCAAATAAAGAAGGTGATCACATAGGCCCAGTAATATCAGAAACACAATTTAATAAAATTCAAATATTAATTAAAAAAGGAATAGGTGAAGGCGCAAAATTAGTTGCAGGTGGAGTTGGAAAACCAGATGGGTTAGAAAAAGGTTATTTTATTAAACCTACAGTATTTGCTGACGTAAATAACCAAATGGAAATTGCTAGAACAGAAATATTTGGACCAGTTTTGTCTATAATGCCTTTTGAAACTGAAGAAGAAGCAATCTCAATTGCAAATGATACTCCTTATGGTCTTACAAATTATATTCAAACCCAAGATCAAAAAAAAGCAAATAGGGTTGCAAGAAAATTAAGATCGGGGATGGTGGATGTTAATGGCGCAGGCATAGCAGTAGATGCACCATTTGGAGGATACAAACACTCTGGTATTGGCAGAGAAGCTGGAGCCCAAGGTTTAGAAGAATTTTTGGAAGTTAAAACTGTTGGCGGTTGGAAAGATAATTAAATTTTTTTAATTCTACTTCCTATTCCTAACTTTTCTTTTTCATTGAATTCGTCAGTATTTAATTCAGATAATTCTTTAATTCTAAGACCATTGGTGACAATAGTGGGTGATTCATTTTTTTTCATACCCTCGAGTCTTGCAAAAACTGCTTTTTTTTTATTTACTTGGTGTGGTTGGAAGTTGTTAATATCTTCAATTTTTAACTTCTCTCCAATTTGAATAAATCCAGATTTTGATGCTTCATTTAATAAATTTAGACCGTTTTTAGTTCTAACTATTATCGCATTAAATCCTTTATCTTCTCCCTTAGGAGATCCACCTCTCCAGGTATCCAAAGCAGCTATATCTGAGCTTTCTCCAATAGCGTCAGGACAAATCTTACATCTGAAATGAACTCGCCAAGTTGATTCTTCTCCCCAAAAGGAATTATATTCACGATCGTATTCTCTGTTATCTTTTGTTTTAATATACATTTTTCCTGGATTTCCAAAGCCTCTATATCTAAAAATTGATAATTCATTTTCCTTCACTTTAAAACTTTCAATAAAGTCTTGTGACTTTGTAAATTCAGTTGAGCCACCACAAACTAAGGTTAATAAATATTTGCATAATTTATTAACTCTCTCGTCGATTTTAGATAATTGTTGAATAGCGCTAATATCACAAGGCTTACCAACAAAAGCGAATGGTTGATTTAAGCTTAAGGCTTCATGGAATCTTTCCAAAGGTGAAGCAGGTCCGTATCTTGAACGACTTTCGCAATTCAATAATTCCTCTCTGTTATGACTAAATTTAGATATACTGCGCATAGGTTTTTCAGGATTGCCAGCGGTATGTAATATAAAATTAACTTTTTTTGATTCTAGTAAATAAATTGATAAGCCGTTTAATAGACCACCTGTTGAACTTTCAAATCTTACTTTTTTATCAGTAGACCATGCATAAATAAGAGAAAGATAATAACCCCAAACTAAATCATGTTTTGCTTTTGGATCAATTTGTTCTTTTGGAAGACCCTCTACAATCGTTCCAGGGCAAACGTTTAATATCTTATTAAAGTCTTCAGATGATATTTTTTTTAACTCTTTTGGTTCAAGTCTACCTTTGTCAGACATTGATATTTCAATGTTATCTTTTCCTGTAATGCTTTTACAAAGACCACAACCTATACAAAGACCATTATTTACAATATCATTTAAGTTATTTATAGCAGTCACTAATTATTTTCTTATTTTATTTTCATATTTTTTTCTTAACTTTTGAAGATTAACTAAGTATTCGTCTCTTATATTTGAAATCTTAGCTACAGATTTACCTCTTGCTTGTTGTCTGGTGCCTTCGATAACCCTTGATAATAATTTTTTAGAAAGTTTTGGAGCTTTTAATTTAGTCCAAGGCAATTTTAATGTAGGTCCAAATTGTTTTAACATCTGTTTCATTCCAGCTTTACCTCCAGCTAAATGAAATGTTAAAAAAGTTCCCATTAATGACCATCTTAGTCCTGGACCATCTTCTATTGCTCTATCTAAATCTTTAGTAGAAGCGCAACCTTCATTAACTATGTGCAACGCCTCTCTCCACAAAGCTTCTTGAAGCCTGGTTGACAAATAGCCAGACAATTCTTTTTTAACCATGATTGGATTCATTGATATTGATTTATAAAATTTATTAGCTTTATTTAGAAATTTTTTATGAGATTTCTTACCAGGAACAATCTCTACCCCTGGGCACAAATAAACAGGATTAAATGGATGTCCAATCATTGTTCGACTTGGAAATTTACATTTAGAATATATTCTTGTTGGAAGTAAACCTGATGAACTTGATGAAATAATAGCATTAGGTCTAGAGTATTTACCAATAATGCTCATTAAATTAATTTTTATTTTATAATTTTCTGTTACACATTCCTGAATAAAATCAACATCTTTGAGAGCTTCTTTTATTGAGGTAGCAAACTTAAAATTTTTAAGATTGAGTTTTTTTTTATTAAACAATTTTTTTACATAAGGCCAAGTGCGTTTTATTTCAGAAACCAATCTTTTCTTTAATTTAATATCTTTATCAAATGCAATAACTTTTTTATTATGAACTAAGCATCTGATAATCCAGCCGGTACCAATAACTCCTACACCTATAACTGCGACTTTTTTAATCATTTAATCAGCTAAACCATCAGCTCTGGATTTTCTAATTTCATATCAAGTTTTTTCTAAAGGATGACGAGATAACAATTCTAATCCATTTTCATTAATTAAGTATTGTTGTTCTAATTTTACTCCTTCTTTACCTCCAACTTCTCCGATATAAGACTCGACAGTAATAGTCATATTTTTTTCAAATTCACCTTTTTCATCTGTTATTTCTGTAGGATATTTAATCATTGGCCACTCATCACACAAACCAATTCCATGTACCATGCAAGAGTATCGGTTACCATAATAAGCTTCTGGAAGAACCCAAGATTTTTTAATAAATTCTTTAAAAGATAAGCCAGGTTTAATTAGTTCAGCATTGTAATGTATTTGCTCAACTGCCATTTGATAAATTTTTTTTTGTTCAGAATTAAATTTATGTCCTTCAACGAAAGCTCTTGAGATATCAGCACAATATCCATATGGACCAATCATATCTGTGTCGAAAGAAACTATTTCATTTGGCTGAATTATTTTTTCACTGGATTCTTGCATCCAAGGATTAGTTCTTGGACCTGAAGATAATAATTTAGTCTCTATCCATTCGCCGCCGTTTTCAATATTAGTTTTGTGTAATATCGCCCACAATTCATTTTCAGTCATTCCAGCTTTTAATTCTTTACGCATCAATCGAACACCTTTTTCACAAACTTCTATCGACGCTTTCATGCATTGTATTTCTTCTTTGGATTTTATTTTTCTTGCTTGTTCAAGAATTTCTTTTCCTTCGAGAATTTCCAATCCAATTTTGTTAAGGGCTAAAATACCTGGACCGTTACCTACATCAATGGCCAGTCGTTTGTTTTTTCCACAATGCAAGTTCATCAAATTTTCAATTTCGCCTGCCCATTTATTAAGCTGATCCTCGACTTGATCTCCAGCTGAAAAATAATCCCAAGTAATTCCAGGTCTTATTTCATCAATTAGAGTTAAATGTTTAGCTAAGTGTTCACAATTAAAATACTCATAAAGAATAACCGGACCATTTACTGGGATGAAGCAATATCGTGTTAAATTATGCATGTTATAGATACTCATATTTGTTGTATCTAAAGCGTATCTGATATTTACTGGATCAAACAGAATACAAGCTCCAATATCTCTTTTTGCTAATTCTTTTTTTACTCTGTTTAGTCGATATAATCTTAATTGATCAAAATCAATTTCGTCCTCGTGCAATCTTTTTTTAGTTACAATATTAGGAGAATAATTAGAGTCAGGAATTATTTTTCTATTAAATTTCATAAATCAAATTTATCATCTTATCTGTTTAGTAATTGTGTTAAATTTGTTGCGACCCATTTATGAAATTTGTGAGTTGGAGTATCCATTACAGGTGAAAAATTTCATCCATTATAGGAAGGAGAATTTCTTCCAGCTTGCATTCCTTCGATAATGTTCACATCTTCTGACTGAACACCAAGCCAAAGTTTACAATTTTCTTCTCTAATTTTTTTGTATTTATCTGAATAAGCAGCATCGTCACCAACATAATAAACTTCCATATGTTCTAAAGTATAAGCATAATTGATTGGCTCTAACCAATAAGCATAATAATGATCTTTATGTATTCCTAACATTACATTAGGAAAAAGAGCAACATATTCTGCAACTTTTTCTTTTTCTTTTGGCCAATTAGGAAAACAAGGAAATTTTTTAGATTCTTTTAATTTTGGATCATAAACTGTAGTACCTTGGCCAGCAAATCTATTTGGATCGCTTTCAATATGATAATGATCTTCCAGTTTTGAATATGAATTTAATCCAGGATGAACCCAAGGCAAATGATAGCTTTCACAATAATTTTCAATAGCAAATTTCCAATTACATTTTACTTTTAATTGAAAATAGCCATGATCCTTTGGATGTTTGATCAATGTTTGATCTTCTTCTGTCCAAAATTTTGACCAGCGATCACTTAAAGGTTTAATATATTCTTCAAATGATTCTGCATTATTTGAAATATTAACAAAAATTAAATCCAACCATATATAAGAACGAACTTTTTTAAGACCACTGCATGATTTATCAAAATCTTTTGCCTCATGTTTATTCACTCCTCCAATGTGTGGCGTTGCCACAAGATTGCCTTCTAAATCATAAGACCATGAATGATAAGGACATCTTATTACATTTGATATTTTTTCAGGTTTTTGCAATATTTTGTATCCCCTGTGACTACAAACATTATGAAAAACTTTTATTTGATTTTTTTTATCTCTCAAAATCATTAATGGAATACCTAATAAATCAAAAGGCTTTGCATCTCCCGGATTAGGAACAGAATTTCCAACTCCAATAACCGTCCATTTTTCTTCAAATAATTTTTTTCTTTCAAATTTTGTATATTCTTCACTTACATAACATTCATTCGGCAAGCCATGAGATTCAGATATATGTTTATTAACAGCATCTAATTTTTTTTTATCTATAATGTCGTAAACGTTTGATTGGGTCATGAAAAAATCCTAGCATTTTATTATAAATAGACAATAGATTTCAGATGAAACCGCTGGACATCTGCTGGGGTCCACTGATATATCCCGTTGATTATGAATTTCTCTTTAGAAATTACCATGAAGACCAATCTATCAGAATTGCCCAAAATTAAAGATGTTTATATTACTATGCTGCCTGGTAACGATTATAGAGAGATAGCAAACAAGGCTTCGGAACTTGCCAAATCAAGCTTTAATCCAGTTCCTCATTTTCCAGCACGATCAATAAAAAATCAAAGCGAATTAAAAGATTATGTGAATAGATGTAAGGATGGAGGAGTTAAACAGGCGCTAGTGATAGGGGGTAGCGCGCAACCCATTGGAGATTTTCACTGTTCTCTGCAGTTATTGGAGACAGGATTATTTGAAGGCTTCAAGATAGGAATTGCTGGACATCCTGACGGATCCCCTGATATATCCGACTTGGATTTAGAAAAAGCTATGACCGATAAGAAGCCTTATGCAGACTATATTATTACGCAATGGTTAATGGAATCTGAACCTATTATAGAATTTGTTTCTAAACAAACAATACCAGTGCATGTTGGCATTACTGGACCAATGAATATTATCAATCTACTAAAGTTTGCTAATATTGTTGGAGCAAAAAATTCAATAAATTTTATAAAATCAAATCTAAATAAAACACTCAATTTATTAAAACCCAAAGATCCTAATGATATGATCGAAAAGGTCAAAAAGGTAACGAATAACTTTCATATTTTTACATTCGGCGGACTTAAACAAACAAACAAATGGATGAGGGAGAATAATTATGCCTAAAAAAAAGAAAGCAAAATTAGTAATGTTAAAAACTAATAAAACTGAAAAAGTTAATTATGATAAAGTAAAACACGCAATTTCAGTGGATCAATCTGACAGATTAATTCCTTATAATTTAAGACAAAGTGGTTCAACTAAAGTTGAAATGTTAATTTCAACGAGGGTAAGAAAATCGCCTTTTTGGCATTTGTCAATGAAAGCAGGCTGCTGGAGAGCAACTGTATATAATCGTGTTTATCATCCAAGAGGTTATGTTAGGCCTGAAAAGGGTGGTGCAATGGTAGAATATAAGGCCATTAAAAAACACGTAACGATGTGGAATGTAGCAGTTGAAAGACAAATTCGTGTCAAAGGACCTGATGCTGAAAAATTTACAGATTATGTAATTACACGCGATGCTACAAAAATTTCAACAATGCGTGGACGTTATGTAATTTTGTGCAACTATAAAGGAGGTGTGCTAAACGATCCAGTCTTAATGAGAATTGCGGATGATGAATTTTGGTTCAGCTTATCAGACTCTGATATTGGTATGTATTTACAAGGTGTTAATGCCGATAAAAGATTTAATGTTGAAATAGATGAAATTGATGCAAGCCCTGTACAAATACAGGGTCCAAAGGCAAAAGCTTTGATGAAAGATTTAATTGGTGACCAGGTAGATATGGATAATATTCCATTTTATGGTTTAGCCGAAGCTAATGTTGGTGGAAGAAGCTGTATTATTTCGCAATCAGGATTTTCTGGAGAAGCGGGTTATGAAATTTATCTTCGTAATGCGACTTTATATGCAGAAGATATGTGGAACGCTGTACTTAAAACAGGGAAGAAACATAAATTAATGGTCATTGCTCCTGCGCACCACAGAAGAATTCAGGCAGGAATATTATCTTGGGGACAAGATATGGACCAAGAACATAATCCATTTCAATGTAATTTAGGTTATCAAGTTTCTTTATCAGGAAAAGGCAAATGGGATAAACAAACAGATTACGTAGGAAGAGAAGCTCTGGAAAAGATGAAAGAACAACTTAAAAATGGAGAAAAACCTTACAAGCTTCAACTTGTAGGTCTTGAATTAGGAGGAAAACCAATTGAAGAATATGCGCCAGATTTTTGGCTAATTTCAAATTCAAGGGGTGGTAAACCGGTGGGCTATATAACCTCGCCCTGGTATCATCCTGAAAAAGCACAAAATATAGCAATGGGATATGTTCCGTACGAGGGAAATTTAAATGCTAAAGGGTTTCCAACTGGTAATTTTGGTAAAAAATACAAAGTTTATCTACCAAAAAAATATTCTAATAACCCAGTTAATGCAGTAGTTGTGCCGATACCATTTACACAGTCTTTTAATCCAAATACTAGAGAATCAGAAGTTTTGGCTACGTTAAATAAATAATTGGTTATAGAATTTTATGTTTGAAGATTTTACAAAAATTATCTTTAGGTCGATCAAGCTAGATAAAGATTTATACAAAGATCCAAATACTTTTGGAGATCTGTCCTTGTATTATGCCGGATTAATCATGGTGTTAGATGGAGTAGCAGGAGCCATAGCTTTAAGTACACTTTATAAGACCAATATTATCTTTTCTGGAGTTACAGCACTTCTGAGCTGGTTGGTGTGGGGAGCGTTGATTTATGTGATAGGAATAAAATTATTTCCTGATCCGGACACTAATACAAATTTTAGGAAAATAATGATAACAGTGGGTTTAGCTCACGCTCCAGGTTTGTTTAGATTTTTTGTATTCGTACCTAGTTTAGTGGTACCTATTGTATTCTTTACTCAGTTTTGGATTTTTGCATCTTTGATAATAGGAATTAGAGAAACATTGAATTTTAAAAGTAATTTTAAATCAGCAGGTGTTATCATAATTGCTTTTTTGATTATCTCCATAGTTTCACTTTCATTTGTGATGGACAGGATAAATACATTGTCAATAAATTAAGGGTTTAGCCTAACATTTCTTGGAGATTCAATTTAACTATTTATTTTCAGCAGAAATCACTTTTCCATCTTCTACTTTCGGGGGATAGTATTTTGTGTCAGGTGAAATATGACTAAAATACCTAAAAAATAATAGCACTGATAAGAGCAAAATTAGACTTAAAATAGAAAGTTTTAAAACAGGAATTTTTCTGTTTTCGAATTTTAATAAATAAACAGTAAAGTAATATCCTATAAAAGGAGAAATAATTGCAAGTAGCAGTATAATTTTTTTAATCATTTTAGAACTAACTTGACCTATTATATTCTTCCATTTAGAAATTGGTAAATTAAATCATATTTATTTTATGAAATCAAAAACCAAAGTCGTTGTCATCGGAGGTGGAGCTGTTGGAGTTAGTATGCTCTATCACTTAGCGAAAAAAGGATGGTCAGACGTTGTTTTGGTTGAAAGGAAAGAATTAACATCGGGTTCAACTTGGCATGCAGCAGGATTGTTGCCACTTTTCAATATGAGTTATTCTGTTGGTCAATTACACAAATATGCAGTCAATCTTTATAAAACTTTAGAAAAAGAAACAGGAAAAAACGTAGGTTTTAGCGTTGTATCAAATATTAGATTAGCGAGCACAAAAGATAGAATGGATGAATACCATCAATATGCTGGAGTGGCACAAACAATTGGAGTTAATGTAAAATTTTTAAAACCAGAACAGG
>Ga0187833_10005336_pt1 | contig 12172 bp, 10 predicted proteins | sample ETNtaG_37_FD_167968 | JGI IMG/M metagenome (GOLD analysis project Ga0187833, IMG submission 167968) | Marine microbial and viral communities from oxygen minimum zone, Eastern Pacific Ocean - ETNP2014_SV_400_PacBio MetaG (Illumina Assembly) | ecosystem: Environmental > Aquatic > Marine > Hypoxic... | reverse complement strand
TCTTTTCAGCAGACTGCACACCAAGCAGCTCCTCTTTATTTAGCTTGACTATGGACCTAAGGGTTTTTACATCTTTGATTACATTGCTAAGGTGCCATTGGTAGTCTTTCCACTTTTCTTCATTGCCTTTTAATTTCTTCAGAATTTCCTCTTTCAGCTTCTTTCTTTTTTCAATAAGCAGAGGATTATGGCCTGTTGTGTAGCGCCTGAAATATTTGGTCATGGTTTTTGCATAAGAATCAAGAATCTTTGAGCGTTTCAGCGCTGCTTTTCTTCCCTTTCCATTAAAATGCTCATGGAGATGATGCAGTATTCTGCTTTTGCCATTGATACCCCTGAATAAGGAAATGAATTCAGCAAGGAAACCTTCGCTTATTGTAGATATTGCCTTTTTGTCATCTTTCGAGATATCCATGAGATGCTGCAATGCTGAAAAGCCTGTTAAAGCTTCATTTTCAGAACGGATAATATTTTTCAAAACCCTTATACATTCCTTGGCGTTGTTTTTCTCAAATATATGCATCTCTTCAAGCTTGTTGTGCGCATGGATATCAAAGTATTCTTCTTCAAGCTCATCGATATACTCAAATAGGTGTTTTCTGACAGTAAAAAGGTCCGTGGAACTTTTAAGAATGCTCTTGATGTTTGGGTCAGATTCCCAAATCTTTTTCAAAAGCTCTTTTTTAGATAATTGGGTGATATTCTCCATACAAACAAAACTCCTGCATCCTCAATATATAAATTTATCTTAAATGTTCCAGAACATTCTTTGTTTTTAAACTGTCTCCTAATGGGTCAGGACTCTCATTTATTATAGTAATATCCACCTTATACTTCTTAATATAACCAATAAGCTCTTTTATATCTTTTGTTTCTGTAAGTAAATGCCTCCTCTCTCCTTTGGCTGTCCACTCTATTCCAGCAAAATGAGAGTGCACATGCCCCAACACATTTAGTTTCTTAAAAACTGAATCATAATCTATCTTCCCAACATTTCTTGCTTTCAAATGAGCAAAATCAACGCAAATCCCACACCCAGTCTCTTTCCTTAACCGCAATAACTCATCCAAATCACCAAACTGTGACATTTTACCTGTTGTTTCCGGAGCTAAAACAACATCCCATTTCTTAATCTCTTTCTGCAACAAAACAATCTCTTTTTTAATATTATTATAAACTAACTCTTTATCCATACCAGTATAAAACCCTGCATGAAAGACAATATATTTAGCGCCTAAATAGTGCCCCCTTTCACAGCTCTGCAGTATCCTTTCCTTAGAAGCAGTTACCTTCACTCGTTCTTTAGAATTCAAATTAATATAATAAGGAGCATGGACACTAAGACTCACGCCTAACTCTTTAGCTAACTTACCTACTTCTCTGGCTTGTGCATTAGACATCCGTACGCCATAAGTGAACTCACACTCTAGAGCTTCCAATCCTAACTCATCACATTTTTTCAATCCTTCTTCATAACCTAACCCAGAAGTTCCGGCAGGACCTAGTTTAACCTTCATTGTTCCTTCTCTGGTTTTATCTCCCTTTTTATAAAGTATTTAGACAGTTTCAAAATAACCGTAGACAGAAGGATTGAGTAAAGCATAAACATCAGTGTCAGGTTAAGAAGTATGTCTATCCCTTCTATATTCAGAATTGACAATGCAAACACAACTACTGCAACTGCTATCCCTTTCTGGACATTAAGCGCCATAAACACCCTTTCTTTGAAGTTAAACTCCTCTTTCTTGAAAGAAAGCTGTACTGATAAGAACCTGATTAAAATATAAATAACGAATAATAAAAAAGATTGCATAAGAAACTCAGGCGTTCTTGGTATATCTATAATCAGCCCTATCAGTACAAAAACAAGTATCTCCAGGGCATTCGTAAATATTGAAGAAAACTCAAGCAGCTCAACCTTTTGCTTGACATAAACATTGCTAAAGAACAAGCCAAGTGTTGTAACAGCAAGAACACCGTTCCCTCCAAGATTTTCTGCTAATATGTAAGTCATTAAGGCAGCTGTAATGATAGACAAAGGAGATAATACGCCGGAATACTGCTTTCTCATAACCTTAAATATGATTATGCCAATTAAAACTCCTGCGCCTATTCCTGCAATCAGCCTTAAAAGAAAATCTTTTAAAAATGGAAAAAGCTGGTCAAAAAACTGTATAGTACTGATGCTCTTGCCTACTATCTTATTCATTAAATCGAGGAATATAAAAGGCAGCAATACAACCAAAGGAGTATTGATTAGCGATTCTATCTCAAGTATTTTCACTACTTTGTTTTTTGTCTGCCCAAACATCGATAAAACAGCCCCGGGGTCTGTTCCTGACATTAACGCTGAGAATAACAATGCAAGCAGGATATAAAACAGGTTAAATTTAAGCCCAAACACAAAAATCAAAGCAATCGTGAGGAAAAGCATGTTAAAGAAAAGAAAAGCCCCTGTTAATTTTAAAGCATATAAAGAAAGCTGGTCAAATTCCTTTAATTTAAACCTTGAGCTTGAGTCAAACACAATCATGACAAGGGCAAGTATGCCGATACTGGTCAAAAACTGGGATGGAAACTCCAGCAGAGGAACACCTTTATAACTTATTCTGCTAAGGACAATTCCAACAATAATAAGCAGGAGTATATTTGGTATCTTAAGCTTTCTGGAGATAATAGTGCAGATAATGCCAATTAATAGTACGCTTGCTAAATAAGTTAAAAAGACTAATGCTTCCATTACAAAACCTCTTTTTTATTTTCATACTGGAATATAGGTTTAAATAGTTTTTGGAATTTAAATTCCTAAACCGATTAAAAACCTTGTTTTTAATAGTTTATGGTTAAGAAGAGAATATCAATAAAAAACTATCATTGAGAAAAACAATAAATAGGGAGAATAGGCACTTCTTGCTCTTAATAATCATTGGCAATGTTCTCCACCCTCTTGCGCTTATGTTTTCAAAAGAGCACTAAGAAATAGTCGATACTACCCCATTATCTTTGTCTATCTCAAAAACCTTCCCAAGAAACTTCTCTATAACATAAATATTAGTCAGCGTATGGTTGGTCACCTCACTAACTCTTATCTTGCCCTTAAACAAAGCAAGCCATGGAATTAGATTATCAGCCAAATACCTGTCAACAGGAGCCTTACAACTAATCTCATTTATCAGCCTCTCAGCAGCCTCTTTTCCAACAGCTTCAGCCTTTTTCCCTCTTTCACCCAAAGAATCTGCTCCAATCCTTATTGGGTTAAACACATCAATTTCGTCCTTTTCTTTGGAAAAAATAGCCCACAGTGTAATCCCAGAGCCAGTTGATAATGTACTTTGGTATTCTGCCCTTATATCAACATGGCAGTTCAATTGATTCAATATAACTTCAGCAGCTTTTGCCTGCCTTTCAGCTACTTTCGCTTTTTCTAAATCATAAGATGCATGGGAAATGCCTTTAACCTGGATTAAATGCTCCTGCTCAAATAGATTATATCCTTTTTTTTCATTTTTCAAATGATCAGAAAATTCGTTAAAGTTATTGAATTGTTTTAATTTATACTTCGGATTGATGTTTACCAAAACATTCCCATTGCCTTTTGGATAATAGCCTCGTTTAATCAGCTTAACATCAATCTTTTCACAAAATCTGTTCAGTTGAGGCACTAAAATCTCCTTAAAATAATCTACAGGCATTGACCATTTAGTATCAGTCCCTCCAACTATTTCTATCTTCATCCGTTTACCAGCAAAAAAACAAGGCAAAAGCAAAGACTGCAATAAAAGAGTTATAGAGCCAGCTGTCTCAATGTCAATATTAAGATTCTTAGCCTTTATCTCACCTGGAACAAACTTCAAATATTCAGAACCTAAAGAGTCTCCTTCTGTTTTCGCATCGCACAACTGCTTTAATGCTCTAATACAAAAAAGATGCTGGTTTTTCAGCCCAGGCTCTTTCCTCCCTTTCCTTATATCACTAACTTCAAAAGGTTTTTGCGTTAATACAGAAAGTGCTAGTGCTGTCCTCACTATCTGTCCGCCACCTTCACAATAAGAACCATCTAATTTAATCATAAAAGAAAAAGAAAGTTAAATTATATATAAACTTTGTCTGTAGGGGTGGGCCGCCGACCCGCACGAGCGAAGCGAGTGTGACGTTTTTCCAATTGAAGCGCTAATGGGGAGGACCAAAGTAAATATTTAGCTTCAGCTAAATATTTACCAACTTATGTCATCAAGTTCCTCATCAATACCATCTAAATCACTCAAATCAAGGTCTTCGTCTAAAGTGCCTGCATCTGAAATCTCACTTTCAATATCAGTTGCTTCATCCCCAGTTGTTGGAGTGCTAGGTTCTGGAGTAGGTGCTGGTTCAATAACCGAAGGTGCTGGCTCAACTGGCTCTATCACTGGCGCAGTTGTTCCTATCTCTGTTGTTGGTGCTTGGCATCCTGCAAGATATATGCTGCAAATCATCAATGCCATAATCAATAGTTTTTTGCTCATTTTTCACACCTCCTCTTCGTCATCATCACTTTCTTCTTCTATCTCTTCCTCAATCTCTTCAACATCTGCTGCCTCTAACTCATCTTCTCCGCCAGCTTGTTTTATGGCGTTCCTTATCTCCTTTAACAGCTTTTGTGCTTCCTGCAGTGCCTTATGAGCAGCTTTCATATCACTTTGAGCTTCTTTCACTAAATCACTATCTGGTGTTTCTGCTGCTTTTGCTTCCTTGAACTTTTCAACAGCAGTTTCATAATGTCCTCTTGCTCCTTCTAACTTAACATTAAAATCACTCACCAAAGATTCTATTGAGATTACATCCTGCCCATTCTCTGTCATCCTCTCTAATACTCTCTCTAATTTCACTTCTAACTGCTTTGATTTAACTATAATTCCGCCAATCCTTGCAGTCACTGTTCTTGCTGCATGTACCTTCATCTTATTCTGAATCCTTGACCATGCTTTTTTAAGTGTCTTTGCAGCTTCAATCACTTCTTCCTTGCTTTCTGCAGCCTCAATTGCTGCTTTCGCCTCTTCAATCTGTCCTACTTTCTCTTCCAGATTAGCAAGCATCTCTGCAGCCTCTTCATCGCTTAGGCCCTCATGTGATTCAATTGAGTTCTTTATTGTATCAAGCTTTTCAAGAATCTTGTCAGCAATGTTCAAGAGATGCTCCTTTGCTCTTGTTCTGGTCTCTTCCCTTATCTGCTGGCATTCTTCTGTATCCTCTGCACAATCTTTTACCTTATCTTTTCTTTCCTTGAATTTTTCCTTAGTATCTTTATACCTGTCTTTAGCTTTAACATACCTTTCTTTTGCCTTCACAAACCTCTCTTTGGCATTATCTAGCTTTGTCTTTGCTATCTCCCTTGCCTTAAATTCATGCTTTTTCTCATATTTCACAAAAGCTTTTTTCTTATGTAACTTATTAACATCCTTTATCTTTTCAAGCTTCCTTTCTTCAATCTTCTTTAGCTTTTCATGGCCTTTATCTGTAATCTTATCTATTTTATCCAGTCTTGCTCTGAATTTCCTTACGCATTTTGTTCTTAGGCCCTCATCTGTTACCTTCTCTTTGCATTTTTCAATAGATTCTGAAATCTTGCCTTTGTGAAGCTCTATATACTCTGTCCTATCAGCTTTCTTAACATCAGACAATCTATCTGTCGAAGACTTTGACTTTAAATTCTTGTACCTGCATCGTGCCTGGGCATCACTCCTCACTAAGTTAGGCTGCTTTTTAAGGATCTCCTGCATGCACGCACTTACATCCTTGCCTGGTGCTTTATCTGATGCAGCCCTTGCATCAGTTGCTCTATCCTTCAACCTGTCCTTTGCTGTATCCCTAGCATCACTTGCCTTATCCTTCAACCTATCTTTTGCTGTGTCCCTTGCATCCTTTGCTTTATCCCTTAACCTATCTCTTGCAGTTGTTGTATCATCATCTCCATCGTTAGTTTCTGTCCCTTCATCTTCCCCATCTGTATCCTTGGTTCTATCCGGATCAGTGGTATCTGTATGATCACCATCATCATCCGCAAATACAGGAACCAAACTCATCAGAAATATCATTAAAACCATAATTGAAACTATTTTTTTCATATTCAAACACCTCTTGCTACCCAACAATTGCTTAACTTGTATAAAAATATTTCTATAGTGTCTTTTTCAGCCCACTCACCAAACTAACCTTGGGCCCCCACCCCATCTTATCCCTGGCTAATCCAATATCCAGATAAGTATGTTTAACCTCTGAAACAGCATCTGAATTAACAGCATCTGAAGCATTAAACAATTCCTTTATTTTACTGTACAATTCATTTATTGATGTAGGACTTCCAAAGCCGATATTAAACACCATATTTTTTGCTTTCAGTGCACAAACATTAGCCAAAGCAGCGTCCTCAGCAAAAATAAAATCCCTTGTTTGTTTACCATCTCCAAAAATAATGGGCCTTTTATCGCTCTGTATCATACCTATAAACTTTGCAATAACCCCTCCCTTGATAAGATCCTGCCTGGGGCCGTAGACATTGCTAAACCTAAGTATAGTATAATCCATGCCATGCCTCTCTGAATGCTCAACAATCCTGTTTTCAGCTTCCAGCTTTGTTTTGCCGTAGGGGTTGACTGGGTTTTTTGGGTGTTCCTCATCACAAGGCAGATATTCAGGATTGCCGTAAATAGCTCCACCAGAAGAAGCGTAAACAAATTTATTTACATTAAATCTTCTGCAGCACTCCAGTACATTCATTGTTCCCTGGACATTGACTCTCTTATACAATTCCGGCTTTGACTTTGATTCAATGACATCTATCAATGCCGCATTATGGATTACAGCATCAAATTTCCCTTCTTTAAAGATATCACTAAGGTCACCAAGAATATCGGCTTTGTAAAACTTAACTTTTGGATTGATATTCTCCTTTTTCCCATTTGATAAGTTATCTACTACAGCCACATCATAGTTGTTTTTTATCAACGCATCTACTACATGGCTTCCTATAAAACCAGCCCCGCCTGTTACTAATACTTTCATAAAATCATCTCAAGTGATTTTTGAAAGCTACGAACGATTAGTGAGTATGTGTTCATTTTACAGCTAACTTAATCAGATTATTTAACCTATATAAAGATTCATGCAATATATTGAATTTGCTTACCCTTTCATCAATACATCTTACTGGAATCTCTATGGCTTTTCTTTTATCTTTTTTTGCAAAATAGATAAGGTCTATAACATAAGATGTGCCATAGTCAACTTTATTGATATGCCTTATTATCGCTTCTTTTTTATATGCCTTTGCAGCCATCGAGTAATCTTCGTAAGGAAGCCCTAACAGCAGTTTCACAATAAAAATAAAAAAAGCGCTGGGTATCTTCCTCAAAAAAGAACGTTTTTGTGATCCCATTTTTTTAGAGCCAATTACAATGTCACATTTTTTTAAAAGTTCTATTGCTGTCGGAATAAAATCAAGATCAGTGCTCAAATCCATATCTTGTGAAACAATATTCTCATATTTTGCAAGCTTAACAGCTTTTTTGAATACCCTGCCGACCCCTTTCTTGTTTATAGAAAAAAACCTTACTTTTTTCAAGAACATTCTTGCTAACTCCCCTCCTTTCTCTGCTGTTCCATCTGTAGAGCCATTGTTCCCTATAATAATCTCATAATTCTTTAGGTCTTTTTTATCTAGGAAACTAACTAAATCAGTAATGTTCTTAACTATTAGCTTCTCTTCATTATAAACAGGGATTATTATTGTGAAATTTTCCATATTAACCCTTAACGAATTCCAAAAACAATTTAAATTGATTGAATGATGACTTAAGATTAGCTGAAAACAACCTTCCTATAATATAATTCGGCCTTAGATAAAATGATAGAAATGCCTTGTCAGCCATACCTTTAAGATAAACTGCTGAATGTTCTTTAGTATAAGCTTCAGAAAACAATTCATCGGTTTTGTTATACCTGTAAAAAGCAGTATTTGGGTACGGTGTAGCAACATGAAAAGAAGCATAGGTTGGATTTAATTCTTTTGCAAATTTAACAGTTTTTTCCATATCTTTTCTTGTTTCAGTTGGAAACCCAAACATAAAAAAACATGCTGTTTCTATGCCTGCCTTTTTGGTCAATCTTACTCCATTCTGGATCTTTTCTAAGGCAATGCCTTTATTAATAACATTCATAATGCGTGGTGAGCCAGTCTCAACCCCATAATGTATTAAGGCACAACCTGCCTTTTTCATCTTTCTTAATAATTGCATATCAACAGAATCTGCTCTTGTCTGGCAGCACCATCTTAGATTGTATCTTTCTTTGATTAGATGATTACAAAGTTTATCAACCAACCCTTTGTTGATAGTAAATTCCAGATCCATAAAATAAATGTTTTTGATATCCAACTTTTTTACTAGATAATCAATTTCCTTAATTAGATTTTTAGCTGATTTTTTCCTGTATTTACTGCCGTACATTTCTTTCAAACAAAAGATGCAGGAAAAAGGACAGCCTCTTGATGCTTCAAGAATGGCAAGATTCTTGCCAAGCAGATCATAGTAATATCTCTTGGGATTTAGTAAGTGGTAGGCAGGAAGTGGCAGCCTATTCAGGTCTATAGGGCCTCTTTTTTTTGTAGAAATTATGCCCTTATTCCTGCTGTAGCTAATCCCCCTTATTTTTGATAAGCTCTTTCCTTTACATATATCCAGTACTGTTAATTCAGGCTCACCATTCATCACTGCTTTTGCATTAGTCAATTCCAGTATTTCTCTAGGGCGGATTGTACCATGCACTCCCATCACAAAAAGATTGCCTTTTCTCATTTTCTTTGTTAGATTAAGGAAAGGATTTATGTTAATATTTGGGCATTGCCATCTGTCTAATGAGGATGAAGATACAAATATCTTATCAAAATTCTTAGAATACTCAATGATCTTATCCATAGGCGTTCTTTCTGCATTCGCATCAAGGATTTTTACATAAAATCCTTCTTTCTCAAGAACTGATGCGCAATTTAAAAGGTCCAAAGGAGGCCATATGCGATTATGCCGTTTCCCTTTAGCCATATAATCCCAGCATGGATTTATTAAAAGTATTTTTTCCATTTTTTATGAAATAATAATATGATGATCATTAAGATTGTAAATAAAGCTCCTATAATATCAGCTTTGGTTTTCCCGTAATAAATCCTTACGTTATTCTTTTCTGGGTAAATCAGCATAAAAGAAGGGCTTACTAAATAAATCTTTTCAGCCCCTTCAACCTTCCAGTTGGGAAAGTAAGACATCTTTATTATATGCGGTTTGTTCAGGCATGTTGTAGTAAAGAATATCTCCTCTTGTTTTATTGCTTCGTTAATAACGCACGAGATATTAATCGGTATTTTAGGTATCTTCTCTAAACTATTTGCTTTATACTCAAAACCTTCTTGTACAAACACCAGAGGTATATCAAGTAGCTCCTGTCTTTTAAACCATTCATAAGAGATGTTCTTCCAGTCATCTGTTTCAAAAACAACAGGCTCATATTCTGGAACTTCGACATATCTGCCTTTATTTGTAGTTAACTCATATATTTCATACTCATCAATTCTTTTCAATAATTTAAATTTAGTATTATTCTTTAACGCCTTCTTAACCTCCTCGCTTATAACAATAAAATGGTTAACATTGAACATCTTAAGGTGCTTTGCTCCGTTATCAAGGTTCAATGGAGAGCATTTATAGTTTGGAAAAGGGCAGGAACTTTGTTTTGATATCTCTGACTGAAGATAGAAGATGAATGGAGCAGATATGGAGCTTTGCATATAAACCCCCTCTAATGTTGCCCTGTTTGTAAATAACGGTAAAGACTCAAAAGCCCGAGTAGTCCCAAACCTGTTATGCTGGTGAGCATGTTCATAAACAACCCTTGGATCATTAAAGTTGCCTTTCAGATATTGATTAATTTCATCATATATTGGCCATTGCTTTTTATCTTCAAAACCCTCATAATTCCATTTTATCCAGTCATCTATGGCCCCTTTCTCGTTATAACCAATCCAGAGGATTGTTATTATAATAAAAATAATCGGCAGAACCCATTTTAGCTTTAGATTCCTGATCAATCTGTCTAAAGCAAAAACCCCGGTAAATATTATGAAGAGGTGTATAAATGGGATAAACCTTATATCAACAACCCCTATCTTTGTCGCAGTCAAATAGAAGAATATGCCAACCAAAACAGGAAAAAAAAGATAATATATCCTTTTGTCTTTTCTGATATTTTTATTTATTAAAGAAATGAGGGAAATAACTGTCAGTACCATAAATGGAATCAATATCTCAGGAAATAGTTTCCACACACTTGACAGGTGCCATCTAATGGTGTATGAAGTTGTATACTCTAATTTTGAAAGTAGGGGAAGGATCCAGAATGATATTAATAAAAAGGAGATTATATAAATTTTTGACAGGTACTTAAAATTCTCTTTGAAATCTTTTTTTGTCAGGAGAAAAAAGAAAGAGGAAAATCCTGCAAAAAGCAGCGTATAAACATGGCTCAACCCAATCAAAGCCAATAATACTGAGTTGAGCATTAGGTATTTTTTTTCTTTTATTCCTTTGTATAATGTACCAAGAAATAGAATTGATAAAGACAGGCCAATACTGTATGTAAATTCTCCTGCTAAGGTGCTTAGGATATTACCTCCCCACATTGAATAGTCTTCAATGAAGATAAAGAATAAAGAGAAGGTTGCTGCTATTACTGGGATAGGGAATCTGAATCTCACCAGTTTAAAGAAAAAAAATGTAGTAAACGGTAATGATAATATCCCTAAGATTGTGATCAGCTTAAATGAAACCTCTAAAGGGATAATATAACTTAACAAAGCCATTAATACGAACGGAAGAGAAAAATAGAAATTTAAGATAGGAAAACCTGCATAGTTTCCAGGAGTCCAGCCAGATACTTTTCCATGAGGTAAAAGGTAATTCTTCATATAATCTGCAGTGTAATAATGCGATGCCATATCCCCCCCCGTAGTTATGGTCTTAGATAACAACAATTCCGGCTTAAAATAGCTAAATAGAAAGAGCACAACTAGGATTAGTACAGCTATGTTTATTATTTCTTCCTTTTTTTTTAGAAACTTAATAATAACCCCCTCATTTCTTTTTCTTAAACTGGAAATAAACAAAAATTATTATTAAAACTATCAGTGCACCAATCAATAATTCTGAGTTTCTAAAAACGCTTCTTTTTTCAACAATCTTTACAACCCCGTTTATATTGCTGGAATAATGCTTTCCATCTTCGTCATATTCTAAAATTCCGATGATCGTGTAAGTGCTGCCAGGAAGAGCTGAAAAGCTTTCAATCTCGAAATTCAGTTCTTTTTCTTTATTGCTTTCTAGCTCAATAACAGTTCTTTTCTCATTTGCAGCTATCTCCTTGGGAGTTATTAATCTGAAACTTATTATTTTATCCTTTTCACCAGTATTCCTTAAAGTAACACTTAAAATTCCTTTACCACTTATCTCTGTTTGCTTAATCATCCCAATGATATCACTAATTACATTTTCCTGGTAAACAAAAAATGAAGGAGATATAGATGAAAAGGGATAGTAGTTTGCATCCTGATAATGGGTTGTTAATATTATTGGATAATTTCCTGATTTGTCCAGGCTTATGTTGAACAAGAATTCAGATGGAAATGATTCCCTTATACCAACTATCTGCTTTACACTACTAGCCTTATTTTTTCCTAAAACATTAATGTTTAACTGGACATTATAAGCAGGCTCATCCCCTAAGTTAGTTGTGCTAATATCTATAATGAGTTGGTCGTCTTTTAGCTCAGTTTGAACTTCCGATCTAATTGTGATAAAGCTGGCGCTGACATTTGCTGCTAGAAATAGTATAATTATCAATAGAATCTTTTTCATAATAATACTGGTTTTTCAACAATAATATAAATTTTTTGTTAAATCTGAGTTTATTTATACCAAAAGGTTTTTATAATAGTGATATCAGGAATAGTCTTGGGAGTGGATAAATTAAAACAGAGGAATCTATATGCCGGAAAAAGAGGTTGTACATTACATTAAGGGCCAATTAAGGAATGGGCATAGCATTGGTAAGATAAAGCACAAACTATTCTCTGTTGGCCATAAAAAAGCAGATG
>Ga0187833_10005332_pt1 | contig 12177 bp, 9 predicted proteins | sample ETNtaG_37_FD_167968 | JGI IMG/M metagenome (GOLD analysis project Ga0187833, IMG submission 167968) | Marine microbial and viral communities from oxygen minimum zone, Eastern Pacific Ocean - ETNP2014_SV_400_PacBio MetaG (Illumina Assembly) | ecosystem: Environmental > Aquatic > Marine > Hypoxic... | reverse complement strand
ATAGCAGATCCTTTATTTTGTGAAGCATCAATGAGTTCAAAGAATATTTTTTCTGCCATTGTTTTATTTTTTCTTTTTCTCGATGCACTTAAAATCCATCTTAATGCAAGTGTTTGCGATCTATTTGATTTTACTTCTACAGGAACTTGGTAAGTAGCACCTCCGACTCTTCTCGATCGTACTTCTAAATTTGGGCGTACATTATTTACAGCTAGGTTAAATACTTTAATCGGATCTTCATTTTTACTTTTAATTTTATCTAATGCTGTATAAATAATTTTTTCGGCTTTAGATCTTTTTCCATCATACATGATAGAATTTATAAATTTTGAAACAACTTCTGATCTATATTTTGGATCAGAATAATTTTTTCTTTTTGGAGCTTTTCGTTTTCTAGACATAAAATTATTTTGGTTTTTTTGCTCCGTATAAAGATCGTCTTTTTTTTCTAGAAGTTACGCCTTGTGCATCAAGATTACCTCTAAGAATATGATATCTAACTCCTGGTAAGTCTTTCACTCTGCCGCCTCTGATTAAAACAATTGAGTGTTCTTGTAAATTATGTCCCTCACCTGGAATATACGCGGTTACTTCGTAGCCATTTGATAATCTTACTCTTGCAACCTTTCTTAATGCAGAATTTGGTTTCTTTGGTGTAGTGGTATATACTTTTATACAAACACCCCTTTTTATTGGTTGTTTTTCCAAGGCAGGAACTTTATTTCTAGATAAAGGTTTGACCCTTGGTTTCCTCAATAATTGATTTATCGTTGGCATAATTTTTAATCTTTGATTAGTGAAAAGTTAGGCAAGAGCACATTTTACTTTGCAATTTTAGTTATTGTTTAAGGTCAAGATTAACCTTACTTTTAACTATCAAAATTGCGCTAAACTACCATCGAAGATGTAAAAGTCAATGACTAATAGAGTTAAAAAGCCTTAATATACCTTGCTTTTTTGTCTAAGGTTGGCTGTCCTGCTGTTTGTTTTCTAAAGCTAGTTTTTCTAATTCGGCGAGTCTCATTTGGTCTTCTTTTTTAGCTTGAATATCAAATTTATTTTTTGAAAAACCAGTTCCTGCGGGCACCAGTCTTCCTACAATTACATTTTCTTTTAATCCTTCAAGATTGTCTATTTTCCCCTTAATTGCTGCATCTGTTAAAACTCTTGTGGTCTCTTGGAAAGAGGCGGCTGAAATAAATGAATTAGTTTGTAAAGAGGCTTTAGTGATACCAAGTAAAACTCTTTCCCCTTTGGCTTTTTTCTTATTTTGTTTTTCTAATTCTTCATTAATTTCATCCAATTGTATCCTATCAATTAACTCTCCGCTTAAAAGTTTTGAATCACCAGAGTCTTTTATCTCAACTTTTTTTAACATTTGTCTAACAATTGTTTCTATATGCTTATCGTTGATTACAACGCCTTGCATCCTATATACCTCTTGTACTTCGCTTACAAAATACTCTGTTAGAGCTTCGATTCCTAAAATTCTAAGAATATCATGAGGAGCAGGACTGCCATCTAATAAGTATTCTCCTTTTTTAATTTTCTCGCCTTGATTAAAATTTATATGCTTTCCTTTAGGAATTAAATAATTTGAAGCTTCACCGTCAGTTGTAACAATTGAAATTTTTTGCTTACCTCTTACTTCTTTTCCAAATTGAATAACGCCATCGTTTTCAGCTATAATTGCACTGTCTTTAGGCCTTCTTGCTTCAAATAATTCGGCAACTCTCGGAAGTCCTCCAGTAATATCTTTTGTTTTTGAAGTTTCTTTTGGAAGTCTCGCTAAAACATCTCCCGCGAAAATTTTCTGTCCATCCTTTACTGACAAAATTGAATCTGGGACTAAATAATATCTGGCTTCGTTACCGTCTGCCTTTTTAACGACTTCACCATCAGTATTTCTTAACGTAATCCTAGGTTTTAAATCTGAATTTTTTGATTGAGATCGCCAATCAATTACTGATTTTGCAGTTATACCGGTAGCATCATCTATCGTTTCTGCCAAAGAAACTCCATCTACTAAATCCATATAACTAACTACACCATTTTTCTCTGCAATTACAGGTAAGGTGTATGGGTCCCATTCACAAATTTTTTCTTTACTTTTTATCTTGTCTCCATGTTGGTAAAAAAGTTTTGCTCCATAAGGAATTTTATATAACGCTAACTGTCTTTCATTTTGATCTTCTATAGAAAGCTGGGTATTTCTCCCCATTACGATTATATTATTTTTTGAATCTTTTATTAAATTTTTATTAATAATTTTTAAAGTTCCACTCGTTAATACAACTACTGATGATTCTTCTTTTATTTGCGCCGTTCCTCCAACGTGAAAAGTTCTCATTGTTAATTGCGTACCCGGTTCCCCTATGGACTGAGCAGCTATCATACCAATTGCTTCTCCTACGCTAACCAATCTACCTCTAGATAAATCTCTGCCATAAGATAGTGCACAAACTCCCTTTTTTAATCCACAAGTTATAACAGAATAAACTTTAATAGACTTTACTCCTGCGGCATCAATTTTCTCACAAATTGTCTCGTCAATCATGCTTTTTTTACCGACTATGATTTTGCCAGTAATTGGATTTTTTACATCTTCTGCTGAAACTCTTCCCAGAACTCTTTCGGATAAACTAACTAATACATTTCCACCTTCGATAATTTCGGAAAGTGTTATGAAAGATTTAATATTGCAATCACAATCTTTTCTAGTAATTTGAATATCTTGAGCAACATCACATAACCTTCTTGTTAAATAACCAGAGTTTGCTGTTTTTAAAGCCGTATCTGCTAACCCTTTTCTAGCTCCGTGTGTTGAATTAAAATATTCCAAAACTGACAAACCTTCTTTAAAATTTGAAATTATTGGAGTTTCAATAATCTCACCAGAAGGTTTGGCTATAAGTCCTCTCATTCCGGCTAATTGTTTCATTTGAGCAGAGGATCCTCTAGCTCCTGAATCAGCCATCATAAATACAGAATTAGTTTCTATTCTTCCGTTCGGATAGATTTTTTCTGCTGATGAAATTTCTTTCATCATTTCATTTGCTACTGAGTCCGTACATTTTGACCAAATATCAACAACTTTGTTATATTTTTCGCCTCTTGTTATAAGGCCGTCTTGATATTGTTTTTCGTACTCTTCTATTTGTTTCTTTGTTTCATTGACTAATTTTTCTTTAGTTTTTGGAATTATTAAATCATTTTTTCCAAAAGAAATTCCGGCTTTAAAAGCATATTTAAATCCAAGATCTTTTATTGTATCACAAAAAATTACAGTTTGTTTTTGTCCGCAATAACGATAAACAACGTCTATTATCTCAGAAACAACCTTTTTTGTTAGCAATCTGTCTATTAAAGAAAATTTTATTTTATAATTTTTTGGCAATGTTTCTGACAATAAGAATCTGCCTGCGGTACTTTCGTATTTTTCTATAACTTTTTCTCCTTTTTCATCAACAGTTTCAAATTGAGAAATAATTTTTGAATGCAAACTTATATCGTTTTTCTCTAACGCATTATCTATTTCGTTAACGTTTAAAAATATTCCAACAGGTTTTTTCTCCCCTTTTTTAGATTGAGATAAGTAATAGATTCCTAAAACTATATCTTGACTTGGTACTATTATAGGTTTTCCGTTTGATGGGCTAAGAATATTATTAGTTGACATCATTAAAACCCTTGCTTCAAGCTGCGCTTCTAAACTTAAAGGTATATGTACAGCCATTTGATCTCCATCAAAATCAGCATTAAAAGCAGCACATACCAAAGGATGTAATTCAATAGCATTTCCCTCTATTAATTTTGCTTCAAAAGCTTGTACGCCCAATCTATGCAATGTAGGTGCTCTGTTAAGAAGAACAGGGTGTTCACGTATAATGTGTTCTAGGGCATCCCATACTTCACTTTTTTGTTTTTCGACTAGTTTTTTTCCTTGCTTGATCGTTGTTGCTAAACCTAATTTATTTAACCTTGAGTATAAAAAAGGTTTGAACAATTCTAGGGCCATTTTTTTTGGCAAACCACATTGATGTAATTTAAGTTGAGGACCTACCACAATCACTGATCTGCCCGAATAGTCAACTCTTTTACCTAAAAGATTTTGTCTAAATCTGCCTTGTTTTCCTTTTAACATCTCAGCTAAAGATTTTAGTGGTCTTTTTCCAGTTCCGGTTATAACCCTGCCTCTTCTACCATTATCAAACAAAGCGTCTACTGACTCCTGGAGCATTCTTTTTTCATTCCTAACTATAATATCGGGTGCTTTTAAATCTAAAAGTCTTTTTAGTCTATTATTTCTGTTAATTACTCTACGATACAAATCGTTAAGATCTGATGTCGCAAATCTTCCGCCGTCCAAAGGCACCAAAGGTCTAAGCTCTGGTGGAATAACTGGTACTGTTGTTAAAATCATCCACTCTGGTTTATTTCCAGATTCTATAAATGACTCTATAAGTTTTAATCTTTTTAATGTTCTTTCCTCAGTAACTTTAGATTTAATTTCCTTAAGAGAATCTCTTAATTTTTCTCCCTCTCTTTTAAGGTCTATGTTCAAAAGTATTTCTCTAACTGCTTCAGCTCCAATGCCTGCAGTAAAAGAATCGCCGCCATATTTTTCTTGTGCCTTTATATATTCTTCTTCCGAGAGTAATTGACCGATTTTGAGTTCCGTCAATCCAGGTTCTGTTACCATAAAACTTTCAAAATACAAAACTCTCTCTACTTCTTTAAGTTTCATATCAACTGCTAAAGATATTCTGCTAGGCAAAGATTTTAAAAACCATATATGTGCCACAGGACATGCTAAATCGATATGGCCCATTCTTTCTCTTCTTACGTTTGATTTAGTTACTTCTACTCCGCATTTTTCACAAATAATCCCTCTAAATTTCATTCTTTTGTATTTCCCGCATAAACATTCATAATCTTTAACTGGTCCAAATATTCTTGCACAAAAGAGACCGTCTTTTTCAGGTCTAAAAGTTCTGTAATTGATTGTTTCAGGTTTTCTAATTTCACCAAATGACCAAGATTTAATTTTTTCAGGGCTGGCTAGAGTAATTTTAATATGATTAAATTTTTTTCCTGATGATAAACTTTTTGATTCTTTGAATAATTTTCTTTGCATTTTTTTCCTATTAATTTAATTCAATATTTAAAGCTAGAGCTCTTATTTCTTTTACTAGTACATTAAAAGACTCGGGTATTCCGGATTCAAAATTCTCCTCACCTTTAACGATTGTTTCATAAACTTTTGTTCTTCCAGCAACATCATCTGATTTTACAGTTAAAATCTCTTGCAAAGTGTAAGAGGCCCCATAAGCTTCTAAGGCCCAAACTTCCATTTCTCCAAATCTTTGACCACCCAATTGTGCTTTCCCTCCCAAAGGTTGTTGGGTAACCAAACTATAAGGCCCTGTAGAACGAGCATGAATCTTGTCTTCAACGAGATGATGAAGTTTTAGCATGTAAATAATCCCAACAGTAACTGGCCTATCAAATTTTTTTCCAGTTCTTCCGTCCCATAAATTTGTTTGTCCTGTACCGGGCAATTTTGCTAACTCTAACATTTGTGTAATATCTTCAGTAGATGCACCATCAAACACCGGTGTGGCTACAGGCACACCGTTGGAAAGATTTTGACAAAATTCTATAAATTCTTTTTCATCTAAATTATTCATAACATTATCAAATGTTTTTTTCCCATATATCGATTGAAGAGAATTTTTTAATTCTTTGGAATCATCTAATTTATTTTCTTTTAGATATTTATTTAAAAGATTTTTTATTTTTTCTCCCATTTCTGAACATGACCAACCTAAGTGCGTTTCTAATATTTGCCCTACATTCATACGGCTTGGTACTCCTAAAGGATTTAAAACTATATCAACCGGTTTTCCGTTTTCCATATACGGCATATCTTCTGCTGGAACAATTTTACTAATTACCCCTTTATTACCATGTCTGCCTGCCATTTTATCTCCTGGCATAAGTCTCCTTTTAACTGCAACAAAAACTCTGACTACCTTCATAACAGTTGGTAACAAATCATCGCCTTGTCTTATCTTTAAAACTTTATCTTCAAATCTTAATTGAATATCTTGATGGGCACTACTATATTGTTTCTTCACTTGTAAAAGTTTTTTGCTTACATTCTCGTTATTAAATTTTAATTTCCAATACTCTTTTATATTCAAGGATTCTAATTTATCTTTATTAACTACATCTTCTTCTTTAATAAGGTCATTAAGTCTTAATTTAATATTTCTCTCGAGAATTTCTTCTTCAACTTTTTTGTCTTCTTGAACAGATTCAATTTCAGATCTTTCAATGGCTATGCCTCTTTCGTCTTTTTCTACACCATGTCTATTAAATACTCTAACATCTACGACAACGCCTGAACTTCCGGCTGGTAATTTCAAAGAAGTGTCTCTTACATCAGTTGCTTTTTCCCCAAAAATTGATCTTAAAAGTTTTTCTTCTGGACTTGATGCGGATTCACCTTTTGGTGTCACTTTTCCAACTAAAATATCTCCAGGTTTTACTTCGGCTCCAACGTAAACAACTCCTGACTCATCAAGATTTCTTAAACTTTCCTCACTAACGTTTGGAATATCTCTAGTAATTTCTTCGGTTCCTAACTTAGTGTCTCTGGCCATTAATTCGTGTTCCTCAATATGTATTGAGGTAAAAACATCGTCGGTTACACATCTTTCAGAAATCAATATTGAATCTTCAAAGTTGTATCCTTGCCAGGGCATAAAGGCTACTGTTACATTTTTTCCAAGAGCAAGTTCGCCTAATTTTGTTGCTGGACCATCTGCTATAATATCGCCCGTTTTAATTATATCACCCACTTTCACCAAAGGTTTTTGATTAATGCATGTATTTTGATTTGACCTTTGAAATTTTAACAAATTATAAATATCCACTCCAGATCTTGATAAATCTTTTTCTTCAGTTGCTTTAACAACGATTCTTTTTCCGTCGATCTTATCAACAATTCCATTACGTTTTGCAACTATTGTGACCCCGGAATCTAATGCAACGTCTCCTTCTATTCCAGTGCCAACCAATGGTGCTTCAGGTTTTAACAAAGGAACTGCTTGGCGCATCATATTTGAACCCATTAAAGCTCTATTCGCATCATCGTTTTCTAAAAAAGGTATAAGAGAGGCAGCAACAGAAACAAGTTGTTTAGGAGAGACATCTATGTAGTTGATATTTTCTTTTCTAGATAAAACAAAATTTAGACCAGTTCTACAAGATACGAGTTCCTCCACAAAACTTCCCTCAGAATTAACAGGTGAATTAGCTTGTGCAATAGTAAATTTTTCTTCTTCGATCGCAGATAAATATTCAATTTTATCCAAAATTTTTCCATTTAAAACTTTTTTGTAAGGACTTTCAATAAATCCATATCTGTTAACCCTAGAATAAGTAGCTAAACTATTAATAAGGCCAATGTTTGGTCCTTCGGGAGTTTCTATTGGACAGATTCTTCCATAATGCGTTGGGTGTACATCTCTAACTTCAAATCCTGCTCTTTCTCGAGTCAAACCTCCTGGACCTAAAGCAGAGACTCTTCTTTTATGAGTAATTTCTGATAGTGGATTTGTTTGATCCATAAATTGAGACAGTTGAGATGTGCCAAAAAAATCTCTAAAAGATGTACTAATTGGTTTTGCATTAACTAAATCTTGGGGCATTGCAGATTCTATTTCGAGTAAAGTAGACATCTTTTCTCTTATTGTTCTTTCCATTCGTGATAATCCAATTCTAAATTGATTTTCTACTAACTCACCTACAGATCTCACACGTCTATTACCTAGATGATCTATATCGTCTACGTCTCCTTTACCGTCTTTTAAATCCAACATAAATTTTATTATTGATATAATGTCATCAAGCGTTAATATTCTTTTTGTATCTGGTGTTTTTAAATTTAACTTGGCATTAAGCTTAACTCTTCCAACGTCAGAAAGATCATAACGCTCCTTGCTAAAATATAAATTGTTAAAAACTTTTTCAGCTATTTCAATAGTTGGTGGTTCTCCTGGTCTTAAAATTTTATAAATATCCGTTAATGCGTCTTCTTTGTTTTTATTTTTATCAATTTTTACAGTTTCAAAAATATATGGTCCTCTTAAAATTGAATCTACATTTGCAAGTTCGAGTTGATGGATATTCAAAGACAGTATTTTTTGTAAACTTTCTTCTGTTATATCAAAACCTGATTGTAAAATTAATTCTTCATTTACATTTTTTATATCTTGTCTAGTATATTTTCCAATTAATTCTTTTTCAGAAATAATAATTTCATTTAAATTTTTTTCCTTTATTTTTTTTGCTAAAACAAAATTTAATTTTTCACCTTTTTTTAATATTTTTTTATTATTCTTTTTATTAATCAGATCAAATGACAACTTAACAGGTCTTTTATATTTTTCTGGTTTAAAATTTGTAGACCAAGAATTTAATTTAGAATCAAAAATATAGGTGTCATAAGTGTAAAATTTATCTAAAATATTCTCTCTTGTAGCTCCCAAGGCGTAAAGTAAAGTGGACACTGGAAGTTTTTTTTTTCTATCAATTCTAAAATACAATATATCTTTTGGATCAAATTCAAAATCTAACCAAGATCCTCTTCCGGGTATAATTCTACAATTAAACAGCAATTTGCCACTAGCATGTGTTTTGCCCTTATCGTGATCAAAAAAAACACCTGGACTCCTATGCATTTGATTTACAACCACTCTTTCAACTCCATTAACAACAAAAGTTCCGCTGTCTGTCATTAACGGAAGGTCTCCCATAAAAACTTCCTGCTCTTTTGCAGAAAGAATCTGTTTTGTATTATTCTCTATGTTAATTTCGTAAATGACGAGTCTTAAATTGGCTTTTAATGCGGCAGAATAAGTTAAGCTTCTTTGTCTACATTCTGTAACATCAAATTTTGGTTTTCCTAAACTATAAGATATAAATTCTAGAGATGATTTTTCTGACGTATCATTTATGGGAAAAATACTTCTAAAAACTCTAAGCAAACCTTTGTCGTCTGTTAAAAATCCGTTGTTAATATTCTTTTTACTATCTTTGACTTCTGATCTCAAAAATTCATTATAAGAATTTTTTTGAACCTCTATTAAATTCGGAATAGATAAACTTTCCTTTAGTTTACCAAAACTCTTCCTGGTACTTTTTTTTTGAGTAAAAGTTAATTCCATTAAGTAACTAATAACTTGATGCACTAAAACTAAAACTAAAACGGTACCAATTTTTATTTTAATTCTACTTTTGCACCGGCAGATTCAAGTTTTTTCTTTGCTTCTTCTGCATCTTTTTTTGCAACACCTTTTTTGACTTCTTTAGGTGCGGCCTCAACTAAATCTTTTGCTTCTTTTAAACCTAAGCCTGTTATTGATCTAACTTCTTTAATTACATTTATTTTTTTATCTCCAACAGATGCTAGAAAAATTGTAAACTCACTTTTTTCTTCTGCGACAGGGGCTGCTGTAGCAACAGCTGCAGCAACTGGCGCGGCGGCTGTAACACCCCATTTTTCTTCCAATTGTTTTGATAAATCTGCTGCTTCAACTACAGTAAGTTTTGAAAGTTCGTCTATGATTTTGTTTAGATCTGCCATCGTCTTAATAAGTTTAAAGTTTGAATTAGTTTTTTTTACTTTTTGCGTGCGCCAAAATAGCAATTTTTGAGCCAGGTGCAAGCAAAATACTTAAAATTTTTTGAGCAGGGGAAGAGAAAATACCCACAATTTTAGCTCTAGCTTCATCTAATGTAGGAAGTGTGGCTATTTGAGCCACATCTTTAGCCTCTAAAACCTTCCCGTCCATAAATCCTGCTATAATTTTTAGAGGTGAGCCGCCTCTCGCATACTTTGATAAAATCTTAGCTGACATAATTGGGTCAGAGGAAATGGCTGTAGCTGTTGGGCCGCTAAAAAATTTTTCTAATTCTTTACATTTCGTTTCTTTAACGGCTAATTTAGTTATTCTATTTTTCGTAACTTTAAAGAAAATACCATTCTTTCTCATTTCAGCTCTTATTTTATCAAGTTCAACCACGCTTAAACCCTTGTAGTGAGCAATCATTACAGCTTCGTTTGAAGAAAAAGCTTGTTTCATTTCCTTTATATAATTTTTCTTCTCTTCTTTGTTCATCATAATTTAAATATCTTTAAATTTTAGTTTAAATGAAATTCCCATAGTTGAAGATAAATAAATATTTTTAATGTTTTCAGAATTAAAAATGCTGGGTTTTTCTTTCTTTAAATTTTGAAAAAGTGATTTTAAATTTTCTAGCAATTTATTTTCTGTAAAATTTTTTCTTCCAATTGACACTCCAAGATTCCCATCTTTATCATTTTTAATTTCTACAAGCTTATTCTTTATTTTATCAACTGTACCAATTATATCGTCAGATACTGTTCCTAATTTGGGATTTGGCATTAGACCTTTTGGGCCTAATATTTTTCCAAATTTTCCAATTTTTGCCATCATGGATGGAGTACAAATTAATTTATCAAATTCAATTTTTCCTGAAGATATTTTTTTTAATAAATCTTCAGAACCAATAACTTCGGCACCGCTTTTTTTTGCATCATTTAACTTATTTTCATCACACAGTACAGCAATTCTAATCTTTTTTCCGTTACCGTGAGGAAGTTCTATTACACTTCTTAAACTTGAATCGGCTGTTTTAATTTTTTTTAAATTTATTTTAAAAGATAGATCGATAGATTCTAGAAATTTTGCATTTGCATTGCTTTTAAGTGTGCCAATAATTGTATCAATAGTATCGATTTTTTTATCTTTAATTGATTCAATTAATTTTTTATATCTTTTGGATTTTTTTTTCATTTATTTTTTCACTTCTATACCCATTGATCTTGCTGATCCACAGATAATTTTAGTTGCCTCTTTTAAATCATAAGCATTTAAATCTTTCATTTTTTCTTTTGCTATAGTCTCAGCTTGCTTCATGGTAATTGAAGCGGCAATTACTCTGCCCGGTTCATTTGATCCACTTTTTAACTTAGCGGCCTCCTTTATAAAATATGAAGCTGGTGGTGACTTTATAATAAAATCAAATTTTTTATCTTTATAAACAGTAATAACTACAGGAATAGGTTTACCCATAAAAGATTTTGTTTTTTCATTAAAAGCTTTACAAAATTCCATTATATTAATTCCTCTTTGTCCTAATGCAGGTCCCACTGGTGGTGCAGGATTTGCTTGACCGCCCTTGATTTGAAGTTTTACATATCCTGTAATTTCTTTAGGCATTTAATTTTTCTCCACTTGGTTAAAATCTAAATCTACAGGTGTAGGTCTGCCAAAAATTGAAACTGAAACTTTAAGTCTAGATTTTTCCTCATCGATTTCTTCGACTAATCCATTAAATGATGCAAATGGACCGTCGCAAACTTTTACCTTTTCTCCAATTTCAAATATAATTCCACTTGATGGATTGATTTCACTTTGCTGAACTTGGTTTATGATATTTTGTATTTCGTTTTCAGAGACCGCTGTTGGTTTGCCTTCAGGACCTAGAAAGCCACTGACTTTCTGTATGTTTTTTATTTTATGATATATTTTTTTATTTAAATCTAATTTTACAAGAACGTAACCAGGAAAATATTTTTTTTGTTTTTTAGTTCTTTTTCCTTTTTTAACTTCGGTTATTTTTTGAGTAGGAATCAAAATTTCACCTAAATTTGATTCTAAAGAATTTTTTGACATAATATCTTTAATTAAATCTGCTACCTTATTTTCAAAACCAGAATAAGCTTGAACAATATACCAATTCATTATTGTTTATAAATTTATGGTTAAAATTAAGTTAAGAAAAAATTTTAAAATTTGATCTAACAGCAAAAAAAATACCGCTGCTAAACTTGCCAAAACAAAAACCATTAGCGAACCCGTTACGGTATCTTTTTTTGTTGGCCAAGTTACTTTAAAAGCTTCCTGCTTAACTTCCTGTAAAAATTTCAAAGGATTTCTCATAATTTATTTTCGTCTTTGGCAGGAGCGGAGGGAATCGAACCCCCAACCTCCGGTTTTGGAGACCGGCGCTCTACCAATTGAGCTACACTCCTAGTAGCTTACTTAATTATCTTGGTTACTACTCCAGCACCAACTGTTT
>Ga0187833_10005327_pt1 | contig 12179 bp, 11 predicted proteins | sample ETNtaG_37_FD_167968 | JGI IMG/M metagenome (GOLD analysis project Ga0187833, IMG submission 167968) | Marine microbial and viral communities from oxygen minimum zone, Eastern Pacific Ocean - ETNP2014_SV_400_PacBio MetaG (Illumina Assembly) | ecosystem: Environmental > Aquatic > Marine > Hypoxic... | reverse complement strand
CCCTTGAAATTGCAAAAAGATGAGTTGCTTCAGATCGATATTGATCCTCATCATCTAATATAAAAAATTTTCCCCTGAGTTCTTGAGGGAAGGTCTTCATCATCCATATTGAAATTCATTCAACCCATTTAAATTGCTTGACCTAAAAAAGTTGGTTTGCTAAAAACCGATTAAATTATCTTTAAGAAATTCATCCCCATTGCAAACTATGACTCCTCCGAATTCTTCAAAATATGTCATCATCGGTGCTGGCATCCATGGCCTGAGCACCGCTTACCATCTTGCCCTAGAACTGAAAAAAAGAAGGCTTGGAGGAGGCGAAGATGTTCTTGTTATTGACAAAACTGGCATTGGATCAGGTGCTTCAGGAATAGCATGCGGAGTGGTGCGAAATAATTATTTCCAGCCAGCGATGCGGGAACTGATGGCACATAGTGTTGAGGTTTGGGAAAGTGATCCTGATGCCTATAGCTTTAATCCTGTGGGATATATGCAAATCAGTCCAGAAGTGATGAGGAGTGATGTAGGAACAATCTATGAACAACAAACAGCGATTGGCTACCCTTCCACGTTCATTGAAGGCGCTTCGGACTCAATGAAATATATGCGAGGGCTCTTTGATGATTGGCAGGCAAAGGGGATTACCTCTGTTTTACATGAGAAAAAAGGGGGATACTCCAACAATATGAAATGCATCCAGGGACTTGCAGGAAAAGCTGAGAATGAAGGAGTACAAATCCTTGGAAACACCGAGGTTCATGACTTTGAGTATTCTGGAAATTCAATATCTGCAGTGGTAACCAACCGCGGAGTCATTCAAACAGATTACGTGGTCATTGGGGCTGGTCCTTGGGTCAATACATTTTGGAAAATGCTGGATCTTCCTCAAAGCATCAAAGTAAAGGATGGAGATAAGATTCATGAACATATTCCCATGTGGCGTTATTACTGCCTTCAGGAAGGGACTTTGGGCGTGGACCCTAAAATGATGACAACCAATGATGGAAAAATGCCACCGGTTATCCACGTTGACACAGATGCAGGTCTTTTTTCCGATATTGATGGCACTCTGGTTACCGATAAAATGTGGGGAATCTATTACAAACCAGACTTCAGTTTCGATGGTGTACAGGGAGGAGCCGCTCCATACGATGTAGATGGAACAGATGAGAATTTTTCCGTGGATCCCTACGGGTCTGAATCACCTGATTTTGTCGTGGGTGAAGAATTCATCAATATGTGGTGTTCTGCACTTGCTTTCTGCCAAAAAAGATTTGAAGACAAACGTCATCTATACAAAAAACAACACGCCTCCGGTGGATTAGGCGCTTTGGCTCCTGATAGTTTCCCAGTATTTGATGTCTACCGTGATAATTGTTCCATCATTGCTGATTCAAATCATGGTTACAAAATGATAGGGGTGGGGAAACTGATAGCTGCTCAAATCATGGGAGAAAAGAGCAAATTGCTTGAACCTTTTCGTTTTGCAAGGTTTGAAGAAGGTGACTTGCACCCGGTATCGAACAGCCCTTTTCCTTGGAGTTGATTTTCATGGAGAAAACCATGAAAACGGCATCTTCAGGCATTGAAATTCAGGAAAACGAGATTTCTTTCAGAAACAGGGATTATTTTCTTGGTTGGCAATGTCGAGTCCGTGAACAGATCATGCGCAGGGAAAATGGTCGGCCGACCAAAGGGATCAGACCTAAAGTTCTTCTTGGAGATCCAGAAAAAGAAATTGCAGAGATTATCCTTCTGCTTTTCCCTAGAGAACCCAAAGAAAGCACCATGCAATTTCATTACATGATAAAGCGGACTCATGATCCTCAAATACGATTTTCAAAAGCTGTACAATGGCTTTCTTCAAGCTTTTATCAGCATCCTGAAGAATTTGGAGGAGTATTAACGGCTTTGTTTGCCAAAGATTCGAATCTGTTTGAAAAAATCAAAATAAGGAAAGAATGTGTTCTTGTGTTTGATTATCAACAGCAGAGATTTAAATTTGCTTGCGTTGTTAATGAAGTAAGTCGGGACACTCCAGAATATCAATTCACCTTTTGGCATAATAAGCTCTTCAATTCATTATTACCTACCAATGCCAGGGTTTTGGCATTTCATCCTGATTGGAAAAATCTGGAAGCCAGTCCTGAAGTTTCTCTCGCAAATTAGATTGGGAATCAAAACTAATGAATCTTTTGAGGGGGATGTCCCCCATCGGTTGCAATGGGGGAGATAAAGATTTCAAGTAGAGGGGGCTATAATTTACCGTAAGTTTCTTTGAGTTGGACCATTGGGTGGCGTTTGGACATTTGGAACTTGATCAGCAGTTCTCTCGCAATCATATCACGATCCTGTTGATTGTCAGGAAGCTCTACCTTTTCAGGAACCGTCACCCAACCGTTAATGTTCCGGTCAAAGACAGCTGCACGATCCTCTTCGTAACCCATGTGGACGTCTTCCAACCAATTAAGGTCCTTCCAATCCATAATCTCAATATACTTCTTGAGAAAAGGAGTGAGCCTTTCATAATTTGGCAGCAGGTTGACATCATATCGATAACCAATGTGCTGCCCGATTTCCTTTTCTCGGTCACTTCCAAGATCTTCTGGTATCAGTGAATCCTTTTCTGGCATAAGTTCTCTCCTTAATATCGTGTCATGTCGGGACGACCGACAGTGTGTTGGGATCCTGCCAGTGGAACCATCGCCAATGCTGAGGCTTCCATGGTGAGGGCAGCAAGATCTTCTGGTTCAAGGGAATGGACATTTGTTTTCCCACAGGCTCTGGCCATCATCTGACATTCTATAGCTAGGCAATGAAGGAAATTGTAGACCCGCTCGGCAGCCTTATCCGGATTGAGCCTTTTTCTTAGTTCTGGATCCTGAGTGGCAACCCCAACCGGACATCGTCCTGTATGGCAGTGATAGCAGTATCCTGCTTCGACTCCCATTTCTTCTTCATAGTTTGCTTCAGGGATGTCTTTATTACAGTTCAGTGCCATCATTGAGGAATGTCCTATGGCTACTGCATCAGCACCCAGAGCCAATGCCTTGGCAACATCTCCACCATTGCGAATACCGCCTGCATAAACGAGAGAAATTTCATCCCCCTTGCCTAAATCATCTAGGGCTTTACGTGCTTGGCGAATCGCTGCAATACCAGGAACACCGGTTTCTTCAGTTGCCAGGTGGGGGCCTGCACCAGTGCCTCCTTCCATACCATCGATGTATATGCTGTCAGGGCCAGTTTTAATGGCCATTCGCACATCATCGTAGACTCGGGCTGCTCCTAACTTGAGTTGGATTGGAATTTCACCATTGGTGGCTTCTCGGATTTCATCAATCTTCAGAGCCAGGTCATCCGGACCAAGCCAATCAGGGTGTCTGGCGGGAGAACGTTGGTCGATCCCTGCGGGGAGAGATCTCATTTCGGCAACTTGGTCGGTCACTTTTTGTCCCATCAGATGTCCTCCCAAACCTACTTTGCAACCCTGGCCAATGAAGAACTCACATCCATCGGCAAGGCGAAGGTGATGTGGGTTGAATCCGTAACGGGATTGGATGCACTGATAAAGCCATTTTGAGGAATATCGTCTTTCATCAGGGATCATCCCTCCTTCACCAGAACAGGTTGCTGTACCTGCCATTGTCGCTCCTCTTGCCAGTGCTGTTTTGGCTTCATAACTTAAAGCACCAAAACTCATTCCGGTGATGTAAATTGGAATGTCAAGTTCAAGAGGGCGTTTGGCTTTTGGACCAATTACGGTTTTTGTTTCACATTTTTCACGATACCCTTCAATCACGAATCGTGTCAGGGTCCCAGGCATGAAGGTCAAGTCATCCCAGGTTGGAATCTTTTTAAAGAGGGAGAAGCCCCGCATTCGATATCGTCCAAGCTCAGATTTGATATGAATGTCGTCAATCACCTCAGGTTTGAAGATGAAACTTTCTCCTAAAACGGATTTATTTTTTCTGGCCATGTTCTATTCAGTAGAATGATTAAAGAACGATTTTCTTTTCAGAGGGTTCCAGGTTGTCGTAGTTCCAAAGCTGTCGTCCTGCAACGATTTTTTTCATGTTAGCAGCACCGTTGGAAGCTTCGAGCCCATAAAGCTCTAATTTCCTCTCGATCCATGCTGCGTCGAGGTCAGACAATTCCCCAGGGACGGCATCGACTCCAAGGGATTCGATTTCTCCTCCAACAAAGATGGTTCCATCATACATTGAATCTCCCAGGTTTTTTCCTGCATCACCGAGCACGATCATTCTTCCCCGCTGCATCATGAATCCAGAAAAAGCTCCTGTTCTACCTCCCACGATGATGGTACCACCTTTCTGGTCGATTCCAGTTCTTGAACCAACATCACCTTTGCAGACAAGATCTCCTCCACGAATAGCGGCCCCAAAAGTGGAACCTGCATTGTTTTCGATGACGACGGTTCCGGACATCATGTTTTCAGCACATGACCAACCAACGCGTCCTGAAATACGAACATTGGGTCCGTCGATCAAACCTACGCCGAAATAGCCCAGGCTTCCCTCGAAATCTAAATTTAGACGATTGAGGATCCCTACCCCAAGGGAGTGTTTGGCAGAAGGATTTTTGACTACAATGTGTCCATGCCCCCGCTGCATCAATTCACGGATTTTCTTATTTATCGCAGATATTTCCATTTCGGCTGCATCGAATTCTGCACGGTTTCCTAAATCCACTTCATAGCCATAGGGATAAAGGAAATTCTCTTCTTCTTCAGAAGAAAAGAACACTTGCTGAGTTCTGCCGCGGAGCTGTTCTGAATGAAGCCCCTGATCGAATGAATTTTGTTCTAGCGTTGCCATACCCTCACTTCTCCTTCATAGGGGTCAAAGGTTTTGATTTCATGGGGGAAGATGCTTCGGATGGCAACCTCTTCAGAGGCAAGTGCCACGAATTCATCACTTTCATAAAGGACCATGGGTTTGGCGGCCATCACATCCTTCGCCATTCCAAGTTGGTCCGAAGTTGCTACGACGTAGGTGAAAACACCGTCAAGTTCATCTAAGGACGCTTCCATAGCAGGCTGTAGATCAATACCCTGGTCTATTTTATCTGCCAGATAGACCGCAATCAGTTCCGAGTCACAATTGGACATAAAACGATGCCCACGGTGGTCGAGGGTACGCCTCCAATTCCAGTAATTAGTCAGTTGACCATTGTGAACAACGGCAATGTCTTTGAAGGGATACGCCCAGTAGGGATGAGCGGACCGGATATCCACATCGGATTCAGTGGCCATCCTTGTGTGACCTATGGCATGACTACCAACAAATCCTCCTAGGTCATATTGTCCCGAAACAACGTTTGCATCACCAAGATCTTTGACAAGTTCTAAAGCTGTTCCAAGAGAGAGGATCTCGGCATCTTCAATGTCTTCAATATAATCTGCTAGCCGACGTATATCTCCTGAATGATTGAGAGTGTATCTGAAAGCGTATTCAGTCACGCTCTCCTGATTCAGGATGGTTGCATCTATTTCCTTCAAACGGGAATCTACGGAAGCTTTTCGATCTTTGATTTGCTGATGTATTTCAAAACCGGAATTCAAATCTTCCTGTTCTGCTACTTTGAAACGCATCACCATTTGATTTTGAGAAGGCATTCCGTACATAGCAAAACCGGTCGAGTCTGGTCCACGGTGTTTGAGGGACTGAAGCATCGAAGTCATTTCTTCTCCAATGCCTCCAGGTTTTCCCCGATGAATGATTCCTGCTATACCGCACATTTTAACTTTATTTTTAAGGTTATTCTTAAAGCCATCTATAGATGGCGCATGAATATAAAATGATCAGGGGAGGCAGTCCAGATAGGTTTCTAAATCCCAGTCCGTCACAGTGTGCATGAACCTTTCCCATTCATCATTCTTGTACCACTGGAAAACTTTGTACATTTCATCCGGCATCGAAGATTTAATCACCTCATCATTTGCCAATCGTTCAAGTGCGTCTCCGAGGGTCATCGGAAGCTTCTTGACCTGTTTCCCTTCTTCCATGGCCTGGTAGATATTTCGATTTTCAGGTTGCCCTGGATCGATATTATTGTCGATTCCGTCTTCGAAAGATTTCAGCAGAGCTCCTCCCATCAGGTAGGGATTGACCATCGAATCCACTGCACGGTATTCAAATCTTCCAGGGGCAGATATGCGAAGTCCTGTCGTTCTATTTTGGAAGCCCCAGTCCGCAAAAACAGGTGCCCAAAATCCTGTATCCCAGAGACGACGATAGGAATTCACCGTGGAACATCCAATTGCGGTCAGTGCTCCAAGATGTTTGACGATTCCACCAACGCATTGAAGTCCAATCTTTCCAGGAAGTTGAAGATCGTCCGTGTCAGGCATAAATGTGTTCTCACCCCCGGTTCGATAGGTGAAGACTCCCTCCATCCCTGGAAGAGTGTCGTTATGAAGTTTATTAATTCCTTCCTCGCCTCCCTTCCAAAGGGAGATGTTCGTATGACATCCTGATGCTGAGACCCCCATGAAGGGTTTGGTCATGAAACAGGCGATCAGGTTGTTTTCTCGAGCAACCTGAGCACAAATTTGTCTGTAGGTTGAGAGGCGGTCTGCATTTCGAACAACATCATCAAATGTCCAGTTCAACTCCAGTTGGCCTGGAGCATCTTCATGATCTCCCTGAATCATATCCAGCCCCATGGCATGGCAGTATTCGATGACCTTCATGAAAACAGGACGGAGTGATTCAAACTGATCGATGTGGTAGCAATAAGGGTTTGAGAAACCACCATCGGGCTTACCATCCTCACCACGTTTCAACCACATCATTTCTGGTTCGGTCCCCACCCTGAAATCAAGATTGTATTTGTCCTTAAATTGTTTGTGAAATCGTTTGAGATTGCCTCGACAATCAGCCGTCAAGGCGGCTCCAGGATTCACCCGTTCTTCACGGTTTCTAAAACAGACGCAGAAAACACGTGCGACTCTTTTGTCCCAAGGGAGTTGACAGAAAGTCTCAGGATCTGGAATCCCTACCAATTCCATGGCTTCAGGTCCATATCCGATATAATCACCATGACGGTCAATGAATAGGTTGGCAGTAGAACCGTATACAAGTTGGAAACCTTTCGTTGCGGTACGCTCCCAATGATCTGCTGGAATTCCTTTGCCTACGATACGTCCGGTCACGGAAATGAATTGATAGTAGATGTACGTGATGCCCAGTTCATTGATTTTCGAACGGACCTGTTTGATCAGTTCATCACGTCCTTCCTGAGTCACATATTGTTCTAAGTCTGTCATAGCATTCCTCTAATCGTTGAAACCGGCTTCAAGCAGGGTTGCCGGCAGAATCTAAGATTTGAATAAGTCCAGGACATATTCAAATCTTGTTGCCCTAATGGGTTTTGGATTATCCCTGAAATCCATGATTGTAAAATGATAAATATGCTTCACGAACGCACCCTGGTTTTTTCAGGATCATAAAATGGAAAGGGAACAACGTATGCTGGAATCCGTTTCTGGTGGCCGTCCAATTTCCCAACTTCCACCTCGGTACCGATTTCCGAATAAGCGACATCCATTCGGCAAAGCGCAATGTTTTTCCTAAGAATGGGAGAAAGTATCCCACTGGTGATGATCCCAACCTGTGCGCGTCCTGCACGGACGCAGTCGCCATGAGAACCTGGTTCATTTCCTTGTAACTCAAGGCCTACGAGTTTTCGTTGAGGATTTGTTTTTCGATTAATGAGGGTTTGTTTTGCAACAAAATCATCTTCTTTTGTTTTCAAAGGGACCGTGAAACCGATACCAGCTTCAAAGGGGTCCGTCTGATCGCAGAATTCATAGCCCGCAAATACCAGACCAGCTTCGATTCGAACCATGTCCAGGGCGTCCAATCCGAGGGGCATCAAACCATGAGGCTGACCTGCTTCCCAGATGGCATCCCACACCGATAAAGCATCCTGGGGATGACACCAAACCTCATAACCTAATTCTCCTGTGTACCCGGTTCTGGAAACCATGATCGGAATCCCATTATGATCTCCAATCCTTCCGATGGTGAAACGAAACCAGCCGACTTCTTCTAGGGAAGGTTGAGTGGGTGGAGTCCAGATAATTTCCTTAAGGATATTTCTGCATTTTGGACCTTGTACTGCAATGTTATGAAGCTGATCTGTGGAAGACTTGATCCAAACTTTGTAGCCAAGACGTTTAGCTTCTTCTCGAAGCCATATCCCCCCGTAGCCATCTCCACCTATCCAACGGAAATTATCCTTTCCCAAACGGAGTAAGGTTCCATCATCCATCATCCCTCCGTGTGGGTAGCACATGGCAGAATAGACCACCTGTCCCACAGCTAGTTTTCTGATATTCCTTGTCAGAGTCCACTGCATCAGTGCTTCTGCATCAGGTCCTAGCACTTCGAATTTCCTTAATGGGGAAAGATCAGTTACAATCGCTTTTTCTCGACAAGCGTAGTATTCCTCAATCGCTCCATTATTGCGGTAACAGGTTGGCAACCAATATCCCCGATATTCCGTGAAGTTGCGCGTCAGGGCTTCCGTGCGGGGATGAAAAGCAGTTCCCTGAGTCATTTTCGCGTCTGCGTCCGGAGTCATTCTGGTGGCAATGGCTTTGGAGAAAGAGTTTTTTCCTGGATAAACCCGTACATGAATATCTGTCGGGTTCCATGCATTGGCTGGACTGGTGTCGTCTGGACAGGCTGAAGAGACACATACCAGATCGGTTAAAGCTTTCATCAGGACGTAGTCGCCAGGGCGAGACCATGGTTCATCACTGATGAGCATGTTATGTTCGTCGATTCCTGTATTGAAGAAGAAATTTGCAGCTTCCCAACCTCTTCTTGGTTGAATTCCATAGGGAGTGAGGGCTTTGTTGAAATTATCAGAACAGTTGGGATGCCCGAAATATCCCATGTCTTCATAATATTTTGCGGCACAAGCAAGACCAAAGGTATCATGACGTCCTACGGTATCCTGAACAACCTCAACCAGGGGTTGCATATCGACATCATAGTATTTTGAAAAAAGTCCAGGTCCAGGATATCCAAGTCCCATCAGTGTTCGTGTGGTGGTGACATCAATACCCTTTTCTAAACCCTGGTCCAATTGCCTTTTGTCAAAAGCCTGAAAATCTGAACATTCCCTACCCATCACATCAATCACTTGAATGTATTCCCCTGCTTTCACTGAAAATGCTTCAGCAGTACAACGATTGACTCTTAAATCTACCCTAGGATCTGCTAGAGGATCAGGAAGCCTTTCTTCTCTTTCTTTATAAGGAGTCGATCGTTCAACAAAAACCCTGAGATCTGTTGGTGGAAAACTATTTCCCTCAACTGTCATTGTTTTTCCATATGCAACAATGACACACGATGTTTTTTGTGTGATTTCAAATGTTTCTTCTTCACCGGGTCCACTTTCAGTGGAAAATAAATGAACTGACTTTGCGTCTGTCCAATCAAGGACTCTCCGTTCCAGACCTACTTTGAGCTTTTCTGATCCATTTCCTCTGGAAGAAATGATTTCCTGAAGATGGATGGCTGAACTTCCATGGCTGATCCCCAATAAACCTGGATCCCCTTTTCCCTTTTCATTAAAAGGTGTGACTTCAGCACATTGACCGCCTTCAGGATCCTGAATAATCAAAACATCTCCAGGCTCAAGGTCAATCAAAATAGAACCGCAGGCCGAAACTCGATAACGTTCGTTTTGGGAAGTCAATTGCCAAAGGCCGGGCTCAAGCGGATGCGTCCCTATGATTTTGTCAATCAAAACAACTCCCTTTTTTATATGGAAAAACTAAAAAACACTTTTTCCTTCATCTGTTAGAACAAAATCAAGATATTTTAAATTCATAATATTCTTGACATGTTTTAGGAACTATGGTTTTTTGCAGGAACTTTTCTGAAATTCATCAGATCTGTTGGACATGAAGTGCCCTAATAAATAATGTTTTTTGAATCAAATCATTCAAACAGAGGTGTAGAATGTTTTATAAAAAAAGTAAACTTGCTGTAATTGCAATTGCAGCTGGAATGGTTTTGTTTGGGTTTAAAGCCAGTGCCGTAGATAGTAAAAGACCAATAATAATTCCGGTTCACAACTGGTCTAGCCAAGTTGTTATGGCCTATGTTATTGGTGGAATTTTTGAAAGTATTGGTGACAGAGTGGCTTATACCCCATCTAACTCTCAGGCGGTCTATGAGTCAATTCGCCTTGGCGATGTGACAATATCCCATGAAGTATGGCAATCTGCTTTTGGTAAATCATTTGATACCGCTCGTGACAAAGGTGGCTTACTTGATTGGGGTGACCATGAGGCACGAACCCTTGAGGATATGGGGTACCCAAATTGGGTGGCAGATAAAGGGCTATGTCCAGGATTACCGAATTGGGAAGCTTTAAAGAATCCTGATTGTGCTAAAAACTTTGTAACACCTGACTCGGGTGGAAAAGGTCGTTGGTTAGAGGGACCTCAAGATTGGCACCAAGATTTGATTCCTCAACGTTTAGAAGCGCTTGGACTTGGAGATTTGTGGACAGTTAAGTTTGCTGGTGGTGCCGATGCACTTTGGGCAGAGTTGAAAGCAGCTGAAAAAGAAGGAAGAGGAACAATCATTTTCAACTGGACACCAAATTTTACAGATGGTGCGGGATTTACATTTATTAAATTCCCTCCATACTATGATGGTTGCAGACCAGTAGATGGTGGTGATGGAAAGTGTGGTTCACCTGATGGTTATTTGAAAAAAGCAGTAAATGCTAAATTTCCAAAAACACATCCAGACGCAGCTGCTATCTTCAAAAAATTGTCATTCACAACAAGTCAAATTGGTGCAATGGCATCTTTAGTTGACGATGACAAAATGACTCATCAAGATGCTGCAAAAAAATGGTTGGCTGACAATGAAGCTGTCTGGAAACCTTGGACCAAATAAATTTGGTATCTAAAAAAACAACTCTAAATCTAAGCCCTTCGCTATCTATTTTGGGGTTAACAGTTTCTGCTTAGCCCCCCCCGGGATTCTTTCCTGGGGGGGGCTTTGTTTTTTTTAGAGCAATTTTTGTGGAATAGAGGCTATGAAATTTCTTTTCCTATACATTATTTTAGGTCTGATCCTTTACAATCATGGGTTTGCACGTTCAACTGGATGTACTGAAGGCAACTGTAATAATGGATACGGGACATGGACATATACAGACCTAACCACTTACGTGGGTGAGTGGCGTGATGGAAAAAAGCATGGACAAGGGACTGTGACTTGGCCCAACGGATACATTTATGTGGGTGAATTTCATGATAGTAAATGGCATGGGCAAGGTACTTTGACTTTTCCAGATGGAGCCACATATGTGGGTGGTTGGCGTGATGGCAACATGAATGGACTAGGAACTTTTACTTTTGCTGAAGGGACAGTTAAGAAAGGTATGTGGAAAGACGGTAAATTGGTAGAGCAGAATTAGATTAAGCAATGTTATTAGAAACTGGAATAAAAAAATTTAAAGAAACTCTTGAAGGCTATAAAGAAATGTTAGGCCTTCTTGGTTTAACGGGAACAATAATTATAACATTTTTCGTTTTGAACATTTTTTTTGGAGTTATTGAAAATACTGCAAAAAATAATAAAACCGGAAAGATTTACAAAACAATCATTTCTTCACTTCCTAAAGGCAGATTAAATTATTTTAAAAGTAGTGATGGTCATCAATTATCACCAATCGAATATGAGGCAGTGTGCAAAAATACTAAAATTGTAACCCAACGTTCAATAATGGGGGCAAACATCACAAATTACAAAGCACAGCGATTGTATACGGATAATGGCAATAAAATTGATAAATATTCTGTTAAATGGGTTAGGGCCACAAATAAATGTTTTGCAGAATATACGATAAGAGCTATAGAAGGTAAGAGTGACACAATTACGGTTTCAGGAGAAGCTAAAGGTTTTTTAAAAACCAGTTTAGACACAAGAGTTTATTTCATAAAAAATTTTTAGAACATTTCACTGCAAAAACCAATTTATTGAATTGAAAAAACTTATGTCATCTAAATCAATTATTAAATGTGATGCTGTTTATAAAATATTCGGGGAAAATGCGAAAAAAATGCTACAAGAATCTAATGGTAATGTTGATGCTAAGACTTTTCATAAGGCTGGTTG
>Ga0187833_10005318_pt1 | contig 12194 bp, 9 predicted proteins | sample ETNtaG_37_FD_167968 | JGI IMG/M metagenome (GOLD analysis project Ga0187833, IMG submission 167968) | Marine microbial and viral communities from oxygen minimum zone, Eastern Pacific Ocean - ETNP2014_SV_400_PacBio MetaG (Illumina Assembly) | ecosystem: Environmental > Aquatic > Marine > Hypoxic... | reverse complement strand
CAGATCGAACAAACTGATTCCAGTTAGATCTATTTCATCATTTTCATACATTGCCATCGATGACCCGCCAGCAAGATTCATCTGTATCTTCTTCAGCTTGGCTGGCTCTAAATGGTAATCATTGTGACGTTCGAGTATCAGTCTTTCTCCAATCTTATACTCGACCATCTTAAAAGGACCTGAGCCATTAGGTTTGTCAGTCCAAGTTCTACCGCCTGCCTCTACATTCTCTCTATCCACAACAAAAGCGGTAGGGTATGTCAGCTTCTGAAGAAAATAAGCTTTGGGAGCATCGATCTGAATTTGTATAGTCTTGTCATCGATAACCTTTATGCCGCTAATTGAAGCAGAGTTACCATCAAGAACCTCACTTACACCTACAATATCGCCAAGATACGTCTCTGCAACAGGAGACGCAGTATCTGGACTGGCCGCCCGTTCTAGGGACCACTTAAAATCTTGCGCCTTTACCGGTTTCCCATTGTGAAACACAGCATTATCTCTGATCTTGAATGTGTAAGTCTGAGCGTCACTAGAAATTTCCCAGCTTTCGGCTAGATCAGCAACCAAGTTAAGAGATGTGTCGAAAGATACTAAACCTCCAAATATTTCTACTACGATTCCAGCAGATGTGGTATCAGACGTGAGGTGAGGATCTAAAGTTGGGGGGTCAGCCCAAAGCCTGTTGAAAGTACCACCATATTTCATTTCTCCAGTCGTAGAAGGCGTTTGAACCGCAGTATCGGCGAGTGTCACAGGGCCAGACTTTGCTGATGTAGATGTCTCCGTCACAGGAGATACAGCAGTTGACTCGACTTTAAGCTGACTTTCAGTTGTCTGACTGGGACTCCCACACGCCACCACTGATAACAACAGACTGGTTGCAACAATAAAGGTACTCATCTTAATTAGTATTCTGTGAAAGTTATTCATAATCCTTTGATTCGCTCAAATTGATTGAGAATTGTAGTTTTTTTCCTTATTAATCTTACCCTCCAACTTGAGAGGTCAAATAAGCAGTAATGAACTCATCTATATCACCATCTAGAACTCTATCTGTGCCTGAAGTCTCAACTCCTGTTCTGTGGTCTTTTACCATCTGATAAGGATGAAGAACATAGCTCCTTATCTGATTTCCCCACTCTGCAGAAATATGATCCCCTTTAAGTTCTGCCATTTTTTTCTCTTTCTTCTGACGTTCCAACTCAACTAACCTAGCGGTCAAAATACGCATAGCAATCTCACGATTTTGGTGCTGGGAACGTTCGTTTTGACAAGTAACCACCGTGTTGGTCGGAATATGAGTGATGCGGACAGCAGTGGAATTTTTTTGAACGCTTTGGCCACCATGTCCACCCGCTCTAAAAACATCAACTCGTAGATCGTCTGGGTTTATCTGAACATCAACACCTTCTTCCACCTTGGGTAAGATCTCCGCCAAAGCAAAGGAGGTATGTCGAGCGTGATCATTATCGAAAGGAGAAATACGAACCAATCTGTGAACGCCTTTCTCGGCTTTGAGATGGCCGTAGGCATAATCTCCAGATACTTGGATCACAGCACTCTTTATACCGGCCTCTTCACCCGATGAAGTATCCAGTACCTCACTCTTAAATCCTTTCCTCTCAGACCACCTAATATACATTCGCAATAACATAGATGCCCAATCCTGAGAATCGACACCTCCAGCTCCGGCATGCAATGCAAGAATAGCGTCACGCTGATCATATTTTCCAGAAAGCGTGAGCTGAAACTCCAATTCTCCGAGCTTGGTCCTGATATCTTCCGATTCTCCTAAGATACCAGTGAGCATTTCTCGATCACCATCAATAATCGCAAGGTCCAACAATTCACAGGCTGAGTCAGATTGCTCGTATAGACCTTTCCACTCTGCAACTTGTGTATTGAGCGCTGCCAACGTTTTCATTTTCTGTTGCGCGATTGATGCCGAATTCCAAAATCCAGGATCGGAAGCCTCAAGTTCAAGGGCAACAATGTCTTTTTCCTTGGAATCGAGGTCAAAGACGCACCATTATCTGAGTGATTCTTTGTTTCAATTCTTCTAGTGAACCCTTTAAATCTTGCATAATTTTCCCTTGGTAACTGCTAAAAAGAAAGCGTCGGAGAACAGGTTATGAGTTAAAGACGTCTGAAATTATATCAATCATAGACTCCTCTACGATGAACCTACCAAGTACAGGTCCTTTAAAGTCCCAGAGATTGTAGAATCGAGAACGTAATAAAGGGGGTGAAGTAAATGCTGGATTTATTGATACATGGTGGGACCATCATTGATGGAACAGGTAACCCAGGATACGCTGGATCGATAGCTGTGCAAGGTGACAGAATCAAGATCTTACGTGGCGACGTGTCATTCGTGGAATCCAAGAGAGAAATAAACGCATCAGGTAGGATCGTTTGTCCTGGATTTATAGATATGCACGCACATTCAGGGTTGGTTATGCTCTCACAGCCTGAACATGAGCCAAAGGTTCGTCAGGGCATAACAACTGAGTTAATTGGAGTGGATGGGAACTCATATGCTCCTTTCAGAAACCATGAAGACTTTTTGCGATTCGTCGAGATCAACTCGGGGCTTGATGGAAATCCTCCTTTGCACGATAGATGGTCAACGGTTGAACAGTATCTCAACTTATTTGACAGGAAAGCTTCAGTCAATATTGCCTACCTCCTAGGTAACTCACCGATAAGAATTGACGCAATCGGGTGGAATAACACTCCTGCTACCGCCAAAGACATTGCGAATATGAAGGCCATGATCAGGGAGTCAATGGAGGAAGGAGCGTTCGGTATGTCTACCGGCCTGGATTATCCTCCCGGTGGTTATGCCTCGACAGATGAGCTAGTCGAATTATCAGAGCAAGTGAGGGATCTTGGTGGAATTTATCACACTCACGTTAGGTACAGGCTGGGAGATCGATTTCTCGATCCTTTCAGGGAAGCGGTTGAAATCGGTGAACGAAGTGGTGTCCCAGTCCATATCACTCATTTTTATCAATCAGCTCCTCTCAGGGGGGGAGGTAACCGCCTCCTAGAATTTGTGGAGTCTGCCGCAGAAAGAGGCCAGGACGTCACATTTGATAGTTATCCATATGTTTACGGAAGTACCCGAATATTGATCGTCTTCCCAGATTGGGCTCACGACGGCGGACCAGAGGGACTTCGTAATGTCTTGGGATCAGAAAAGTGCCGAGATAGACTCAGAAAGGAGGTTGTGCCTAGAGCAACATCCTGGCACGAAATGTGGCTCACATATTTTAAAAGACCCGAAAATCATCAGTTTGAAGGCAAATCGGTTGCCCAAGTGTCGGAAATGTTAAACAAGCACCCGGTGGACGCTCTTTGCGACTTATTACTGGCTGAGGACCTTCAAGTATGTTATGTGGCAATGGGATTAAATCCAAATACTCTGCCTGCCTTCGTATCACATCCTCTTTCCATGGTCGGAAGCGATGCGGTTCTTTTGGGAGATTTTCCAAGTCCAAGAACTTACGGTTGCTTCCCCGTGATACTGGCCGAGTATGTCAGGGAAGAGAGACAGATGTCACTTCCAACCGCCATTCGTAAAATGACTTCATTTCCCGCTCAAAGACTCGGATTATCTGAAAGAGGTGTTTTACGTGACGGGATGAAAGCAGACATTACGATCTTTGACCCCGAAACTGTATCCGCTCCAGCGACAAGAACTGAACCTAAACAATTCCCTATTGGAATCGAGTTCGTGATCGTCAACGGCGAAATTGTCATTAGCGAGGGAACCCACACAGGGGCCTTGCCCGGGAGAGCACTAAGAAAGAATGACTGAAAACTGTCCTGTCTAGCTGGGAAGTAATTGTTGGCTAGAGGCTGCGGAAGAGTCGACTTTACTGCCGCTATATAGCATTGGGATGGTCTCTACTTTTGACCAAAGTTCAGCTTGGTCAGCGTAGTGAGGGCTCCCTGGGTGTCCAGACGAGCCGAGGGGAACTATCCACCTTGAATTGTTCCAGTCCGATGTATCAAAAACGTACCGTGCCACAGACGTTCCCGTAATTACAAAGGGATTGTTATGTGCATAACTGCCAGCCTGTGGCGTATCGCCGTCACCTCCCATTGGCATAGGAGGAGGATTCAAAAACTCAGCTAGCTCAGGATAAACCTTTGACAGGGGATGCACTGGATTCGTGCAATGGACATTGCCCCATTTCCAACAGTCCATATCCTCACCAAGCATAGCCATTAGAAGTTCGACCCCGTCCTCTAAAGCTCTAGCCACTACACTCTCCCAAGATTCACCATCCGGAAGCAAACTCTCATCATTATTTCCGACCTGAGTCACTAAATGGGAAGCAAGTTGACTGACATGACGCGGTGCACCTCTTCCCCCCGCCACCAGCGCTTCCTCGGCGAGTGGGCCGAGAAGATTACCAAGAACTCGCTCATGCAATTTAAGCCTAAATGCAGAATAAACTGTTGCCGCAATAGAATCCGGATCCATTGAACCATTCCACTTTCTTAAAATGTCTTGAGCGGCCGTTGCAGCTGCCGACAAAACTTGGACCTTGCCAATCGTGGGCAAATAAGACAGCGCTGGAATAGAAACTCTCTCGGAATGGATTTTTAACATATCCTCTACGGATGCGTCTTTCAGGGTTTCGATTCTATTAACGATCCTTTTAGCACGGTACTCTGGAGCAAATTCAAGGGCTATGTAGTGTGGGTAGTCCGAGTCAACAATACGATTATTTGCTGTAACAATATATCCGTTATCTGGGTTGGTTATACGTGCTAACTGATCAAATGGGATGTTACCGAGCCATTCATGTTCACCTGTCCAACCTGGAACGGGAAGCCATGCGTTAGCCATGGAACGTATGGGAACTTTTCCTCGATTCAAGTACCTGATATCACCATGAACATCCGCAAACACGTAGTTGTTACATGGATCCACCCATTCTTTCATCGCTGATTCTGCATCATCTATGGAATTTGATGTCATCTGTGGAATTAGGGAATTAAATCCTTGGTTCGGTGCCTCTGTAGACGTATATTTAAAGGCAAGTCCCACCCTACCGTCTTTGCTCTCACCGATTATGGGACCATGCCGAGTAACTCGGACTTCAACTGTCTCATCTTCGGCTCCCGCAACTTCGATGGTCTCACGTTTTGTTTCTGCTCTGAGCTTATCTCCCTTCCATTCATAAACAGATAAGTTATCCTCATCAAATTTCTCGATGAAGAGATCTTGATAATCGGCTCCAGCATGAGTCACACACCATGCAACATGTCGGTTGTGGCCGAAGTGGGGAAATCCCGGGCACCCCGGAAAAGAGAGGCCGATAACATCGAAGTCTGGGCACGATACTTGGTTTTGGTAGTAACAGTTGGGGGTGTCCAACCCTCGATGGGGATCTCCTGCGAGAATAGGTTTCCCAGTAAAGGTCCTACTGCCGTGCAGGGCCCAGCTGTTACTGCCGGCGTCCGGGGACTCTTTAAGCCATTTAATCGAATCCGTTCCTTGCTTGAAGTGTTCTATCCCATCTAGAAAATCTCCAGAATATTGTGCCAAAGGAGGCGCTATCAATAAATGCCCAGGCTGGTAACCAAGGAGCAATTCTGACGCCCTTTCAGAACCCAGCTCATTCACTAGTTGAGCCCTCCAGAGTTTCCCCTCAAATACACCCATCATAATGTGTCGGACTTTGTATACTGCCATGCAATCTTCGGGCAACCATGGCTCCGGATTACTTTCAACTATGGAGTATTCAATGGGTAAATTCTCAGTACTTTCTATAAAAGCGTTAACACCAGATGCATACGCGTCAAACATTTCACGAGTTTCTCGTTTCAGGTTCTTGTAATCGGAAAAAACGCTAGTTCTAATCTGAAATCTCCTCATCATACGATCACTTTCGATTCCCGAAGAACCCGCGAACTTCGACCATTCACCATAGGCCTGTCTACGGTCAAAATCCATATGCCATAGCCTATCTTGGGCTGTCGCAAACCCTTGCCCGAAGAAAGCGTCTTGAACATAATCAGCTCGGACATGCGGAATGCCGTGTACATCCCTGAGAATTGTGACTCGACCTCTTAAACCGGACACGGTTAACGAAGATTTTGTATCTGGAAGGGCCGATTTGATATCCGAGTTTGAAACCGATTTTTCAGTCATTTCTAATTTCCTTCACCTAGATTAACCATTAATGCTACGTATTTACCGGAGTGGAGCACAAGTTTGTTATCAGTTAAAGCTCACAGGGTCTATGTCGATAAACCAGCCTCTTGGCATTTTTCCCTTTCCTTCGTTGTTCACAGTAAAATATGCTTTATCTAGGAGAGATCTTGGATTAGGCCCCCGCAAGATAATTTGCCAGCGGTAGCTACCGCGCACCCTCGATGGAAAGGCCGGAGTCGGTCCAATTACGTCAGTATCTGAAAGTCCCCATCTTGATTGTTGGTTCAAAATCGTTGCGGAAAGATTTCTTGCTTCCTGTTCAGCTATCACTTTATTAGTATGCTGATACACAAGCCTAATTAACTTACTGTAGGGTGGGTATGCATACACTCTTCTGTAACTCAACTCAGTCTCAAAAAACGACAGATAGTCCTGTTTTGCAGCAGCAATGATCGCATAATGGTCCGGCTGGTAAGTCTGTATTATTACTCTTCCAGGATACTCTCCCCTGCCTGCTCTTCCCGCCACCTGACATAAAACTTGAAACGCCCGCTCTCCAGCTCTGAAGTCAGGAATTCCTAGCCCAGTATCAGCTGAGACCACGCCCACCAATGTAACTCCTGGCAAGTGATGACCCTTCGCAATTAGCTGTGTTCCAACAAGTATCTGAGAAGATCCTGATCGGAAGGTTTTGAGAATATTTTCATACTGTGCTGTATTTGTAGCTGCGTCACGATCCCATCTTATTACGTTAACTTCTGGGAACAATTCACGAATTCTATCTGTTACAGCCTGAGTACCAATTCCATATTTCCCGAGTGAGGCCGATTTACACGAAGGGCATTCAGAAAATAGGCGCCGGCGCCGGCCGCAATAATGGCATGCCAGTCTTTGATCAACATTATGGTAAGTGAGCGCTATATCACAGCTCCTGCATTGGAGTACATGCCCGCATGAACGACATTGACTGAACGAAGAAGTTCCTCTTCTATTCAGAAAGAGGATAATCTGCTCACCTCGAGTAATAGTCTCAGCGATGGCGGAATGAAGGGAATCACTAAATATATCCCGATTCCCCTTTCGCAGTTCTTCACGCATATCAACTACTTTAACTGAAGCCAAGTCACCCATCGCTTCACTGTGTTGCAATCTGGCCTCAGGTAAGAATCTTTCAGTCAATTTGGCAAAACGGTATCTTTCTCTCTTGGCTCTTAGATACGACTCTATATCTGGTGAAGCAGATCCTAGGATAACTGCGGCCCTTGTTATCCCGGCCAACTGCATTGACACATCACGAGCGTGATACTTGGGATTGGATTCATTTTGTTTGTACGTCCACTCATGTTCTTCATCTATCACAACAAGTCCAAGATCGGGTTGAGGTGCAAACACCGCTCCTCTTGAACCTATTACAACGCCATACTCTCCGCCACGGATCTTCCACCATTGATCGAATCTTTCTCCCAAGGAGAGCCCGCTATGCATAACAGCGATCTCTCCTGGAAACCGGGATGCGAATCTCTCGATGGTCTGAGGCGTGAGAGCAATCTCGGGAACGAGAACAAGCGCCTTTTTCCCTTGCTCCAAACAATGCTGAACGGAATCTAAATAAACCTCCGTTTTCCCACTTCCTGTCACTCCATAAAGTAGTATGGCTCTCGGATTGATGTCAGGTTTGTCCAACATCTCAACTACAGCTCTCGAAGACGACTTTTGTTCATGGGTAAGTTTGACGGGCAATGTTGTTTTATAGGTTCGACCTTCAAGAGGTTCTCTAAATAGCCGCTCTCTCCGTTGCTCAATAAATCCCTTATCTAGGGCAGCTTTAACCACTGTTGAGCCGAATTTATTCCGGGCTTCCACCATCGTAGAAGGAGCTTTGTCAGAATCGAGGGAAGCGACTAACTCTTTCTGCTTAAAAGATCTGCCGAAAGAGTTATTTTTCAGTGTTTGAATTCCTAACTTAGTGGCTAACGGGACATATGAGAAACGAGGCCTAACAGGGGATTTCTGCAATACGGTTTCCCTATCCAGTAACCTGAGATCGACTAACTTTCTCACAGCAGATCGAGCATTCTGTCCGAATCGTAATATAAGCCGGTCAAGTCGGACTCTTTCAGCAGAGGATACGTGCTCGAAAATATCTTTTTGGAAGTCGCTTAATCTGGATTCTATAGTCGGGCATAACTCGGTTGCTCTATTCCGGGAAGATAACCAAGTGAAATTACGAGTTCTTCCTCCTGGTGGAATCATTAAAGCCGCTGCCTCGAATAGCGTGCACATATAATGCTCACTAATCCAACGTGCTAATGATAATCTCGTCTTATCAAGAAAAGGTTGTTCGTCTGTCAGGTCCAATACATCACGCGTATTTTCCACACTGGCAACGTCATCGACAGAAAAAACTATCCCTTGCAGAATTTGTTGACCAAACGGTACAAGTACAGAGTGCCCTTCCGATAAAGATAAGTCCCTAGGCACAGAATAGCTGAATGTACGACTGTGTCCAGTGGGGGAGTTTACCGCTATCTCTGCAAATTCCAATGACTTCGCTCGACCGAATTCGTAGCGCGACTTGTATCAAGATACGCTGAATAAACACTTGGAGCCTGGCAAGTTAGCAAATCGAGAAGCAAAATTTCTCTCGACGCGAGAATTAAGTTCTTCGGTCCTCTTTGATCCGAGCAGCCCTGCCAGACCTGCCCCGAAGGTAATACAAACGGGCTCTCCGTACCTTACCTCGGCGGGACACTTTTACGGATTCGACGTTAGGGGAGCACACTAAGAATGTTCTTTCAACTCCAACCTGATTGGAAATTCTACGAACCGTAAAGGTTTCTCCTTGCCCGTTACCCCGTCGCCTAATCACAACACCTTCGTAACCTTGTGTTCTAACCCTTTCCCCCTCAACCACTCTTACATTAACCCTCACTGTGTCACCAGGACCAAAGTCCTCTATGTTCGGATTTTTTTCTACTTGTATAAGGTTGTGGGCATCCATAATACGATCGTCCGGTATTTATCTAGTCTCTCTGACAATTATTTCAGTTAAATATCAAGAGACCATTTTAACGTAACCAACCTGACTAAGACAATACGTCCTATGCTCAAAGCTGGTAATGTGAATAGATGGTCCAATAGGAATGGTAAGTTTTCCGGAACGAGAAATGGATACAATCCCGTTCCATTTTCGCCTTTTTCTTCTTCTGAGCCGAATGAGGACAATACTTCTTCTTTGTTTTGGTAAGATAAACTGTGTAATCTTAGAATGGTCAACAAAAGACCAATTCATTCGGGGGTGGCTTTCATGCCGTTCAGATTCGGGCCAATGGAGCTGATAATAGTCCTCGTGGTGGTGTTGATCATATTCGGGGTTGGAAGACTTCCTGAGATCGGCGGAGCTATGGGCAAGGCTATTAAAGAGTTTCGTACGACCCAGAAGAACGAATTAGATAGTTCCGACGAAGAAAATGAGGTTGACGGAAGCAGGAAAAGTTAGCCTAGCGCATTCGGTATAGTTTCCTGTGCGGCAGCTGCATTTTCTAGCCTGGGTCGCCAATCTTCTGTAGTTAACTATTGCGCCCCCTCATACGGGCCCCCACTTTTGAGAGCAGCACACCCACTTCATAAAGCACGATGATTGGACCTGCTACGAAGGCCTGATTTATCGGGTCTAGAGTGGGTGTGATAATAGCACCCAGAACAAATGCGATAACAATAGCCCAGCGTCTATTCCTTGCAAGAAACTCCGGGCTCACAACTCCGATTCTCGATAAGAAAAAAAGGATGATAGGCAGTTCAAATACGATCCCCATCCAAAAAAGCAATGACAGCATTAAGTTTATATAGTTCCCGATTCTAATCATCGGAGTTGCAACATTGCTGCCGAAAGTAAGAAGAAATTTCACGGCAGGCGGAAATAGCATGAAGTATCCAAAAGCGGAACCTGCCAGAAAAACGAGTATGGTAATCGGCATCAGGGAGTAAAGGTACCGCTTTTCTGTTGGATTCAAACCTGGAGAAGAGAACATTACCATTTGCCAAAGTAGAAAAGGGAGTGACCCGAAAACTCCAACAAACAGGGAGGCTTTCATAGCAATCCCTATGAACTCAGTTAATTCGGTGTACACAGGTTTATTTTGGGGCAATTCTGTAAAGTTTCCTGCTGGTGCCATGAGAACCTGAAGTATCTGCTGGTGAAAAATAAAAGAGATTACAGTCGCTAGAAAAGCCACGACAGCAGACCAGGTTAGTCTTCTCCTTAGTTCTGTTAAATGGACACTTAGGGTTTGACGCTCCATTACTTAGCTTTACTTTCACCTGTAGTTTTATCTACCTGGTCTGTGTGACCATCATCCACGGTCTCGTCAGCCGATGAACGCTCGCCCAATTCAGAAGGAACAGTTCCTGATCGATTAAAGGGGATAGGAGCGTCTACACTTGAATGGCCTACAACATTTAATTGATCTTGAGAATTTTCTTCGCCTATAAGGCGATGACCTTCATTAAACTCGTCTATTATCGAAGATCCTTCGTAGGGATTTTTTTTTGCTTCAGGTTCCAAATCTTCTAGCTCCACACGCGGAATCTCCTGAACTATACGGCGCATTTGGCCAACTGCTTTTCCGAGCATTCGTGAAGCTTCAATCATCTTTTGAGGGCCAAGTAATATAAAAGAAACTAGGAGAATCACTAGAATCTCCATAGTACCCATTCCCATCATAGCGATTTACCTGATTCGTCCAAATGCTTTGCATCACAAGACGAAATTTCGAAATTTCTTGAGTCAGGTCCAGAGCCGCAGGGAATCTGTTGCATGTCGAAACCGATTTCTGCTAACTGCAATGACAGAATACAAAGCGGTAAACCAACTACTGAAGTGTAACAACCATAGACCCTACTCACAGGGTCAAAGCCTTTGTGTTGAATCGCGTAGGCCCCCGCCTTATCCATAGCATCACCAGTAGCGATGTATTCACTAATCTCTAAATTTGAGTAATTCCTCATAGTCACTGATATTGCAGAATTTTTGGTCAGGACTTTATTCATATCAGGAGAAACCAAAGTTACAGAGGTAATCACTTGGTGGGTTTTTCCTCTGAGAAACCTCAACATTGACTCTGCTTCTAACACATCTGAAGGCTTCCCGAGTATAGCGCCTCCCATTGTAACTGCAGTGTCTGAACCAATCACTAACCTATTGTTTCCTACAGCCGTCGCTGTAGAAACCGCTTTTAGCCTAGACATCCTATCAACATAACGAGCCGGATCTTCATTAGAATACGGCAATTCCTCTACCCCAGAAGGTGTGCAACTTTCAAAGGGTATCCTTAGTCTGGCAACAAGCTCCCGTCTCCTCGGTGATGTGGAGGCTAGTAGTATGGTAGATGGTGGTCTGTAAAAGGCCATGGTGAGCTGGTATTGTTCTTGGCCTAAGATTCTAAACTATAAACTGAAGCTAGGATTGCAATTAGAAAATTAACCTACGAAATGTAAACTCGCCACACATTCAATGTGGTACGTCTGAGGAAACATGTCGATAGGTTGCGCGACTTCAACTCGATAACCACCTCGTACAAGGATGTCCAAATCCCTTGCTAAGCTTGACGGGTCACAGGAAACATAAGCAATTTTGGCAGGTTGAGATTTCATCACTGCATCTAAGGCATCGGGGTGACAACCGACCCTAGGAGGATCTAGTATTAGGGCATCGACCGAATCATTCAGATCCATTAGAACTTCTTCTGATTTTCCCAAAATGTACTCAATGTTTCCTATGTCCGAAGTACCGATTCTTGCATCCTCAACAGCTGACACCGATTCTTCAATAGCGATTACTTTTTTTGATCGAGGAGCTAGAATCGACGCAAATGTGCCTACTCCAGCATATGCATCAACTAGGGTCTCTCTCCCACTTAACTGCAGGTAGTCTCCTACTAAATCAATCATCTGTTCCGCTTGAAGAGTGTTTACCTGAAAGAATGACGGAGAAGCCACCCTAAACTCCCTGCCTTTC
>Ga0187833_10005316_pt1 | contig 12195 bp, 21 predicted proteins | sample ETNtaG_37_FD_167968 | JGI IMG/M metagenome (GOLD analysis project Ga0187833, IMG submission 167968) | Marine microbial and viral communities from oxygen minimum zone, Eastern Pacific Ocean - ETNP2014_SV_400_PacBio MetaG (Illumina Assembly) | ecosystem: Environmental > Aquatic > Marine > Hypoxic... | reverse complement strand
TGGGTACAATCTTATACTCATCACTCTCCCATGCATGTAAATACAAATCCACATCATTAGTTTCAATGATATGTTCCCAATAATTATCATACCCCTCTTGAACTTTGCGAGCAAGACCAGTTAACATTAACGCTACTTTCATATTTATTTTTTATATGTACCAATAAAATCAGAACAAATACCTCTACATTTAGAGGTATCATCTTGATATAATGATGGTTTTACTATTATACCAGTTTCAATAGGTCTTGTACAAGGGTGCACCCATATATAACCCCGTGATGTTAACACAACATCTTCATCAGTATGATAAAAATAGTTAAATTGTTTTGCAAATCCATGTTTCATTCCGACTGGTTGTTCATTGAAATACGATAATGTTGATACAGATTTACAATGTATCCACAACTCATCAATTCGTTCAACAAACCAATCGCGATTTACACCATATAATGGTTCATTATGTCCTAAGTATAATTGATCTTTTTGATACCACACATCAACTTCAACTTGAAATCCTAGTTCAATTGCTCTGTCTATGTAGGTTGGTTCATTCTCAGATGATTCGAATTTCCCGTTTACATTGCCGCGATGTGATATTAATATTTGTTTCATTCTTATAAAGATACGAAATTTTTAGTAAAATTCCTAATTATTATTTTAAAATAAAAAAGAATCGTTATTTCTTATGATTTTCCAAATAAAATTTTAATGATTCAGGATCACCGATACCCCGCATTTTATCAACATGAAATGTTCTGATTTCTAAATCATTTTGTATTGCTTCATTAAAAATTGGTGCGATATAAAATTCACCATTTACACGTACATCACGTTCTATCATTTGTTCGGCGTTTTCTACGAAATCTCTACCTTTTTTCCAATAATAAAATCCAACTGTTGCCATATCTGAAATTGGATTCTTTTCTGCTACCTCAGTAACCAACCCCTTATCATTTATTTTTACAAAACTCCATTTTGGGTGAGTTGCTGTAAATGTTACAATACCACCATCGGCATCGGTTTCATTCATCTTATACATAAATTCATTTGAATCCCATTCTACTATTTGGTCAGAATTTGCAAAGAATAATGGATTATCATTACAAATGTATTCTGATGCTAGTAATGCTGTACATGCCGCACCCTCTGTAACCCCATCTACCTCAACAATCGTACAATTTGGTGTTATAAGGTTTAATAATGTATCTAAGTTATACATTTCTCTATGTGTTTTCTGTACCACATATATATAATGAGCATCTATATTTAAATTTTCAACCACGGCTTGTATCATTGGTTTACCGTTTACCTCAATTAAAGGTTTTGGAAATGTGTACCCTGCTTTTTCAAATCGAGAACCGGCACCTGCCATTGGTATTAATACATTCAATTTATTATCTGTCCATTTAGGAACTTGTTTTATACTATTTGTTTTCATTTGATTAATTTTATCTATTATGTTTGTATATGTAACATCCTTTGGAGTTGTTACTCTCATTATATGTGCCTTACTACGAGCAGCCGCTAGTAATCCATTCGGTGAATCCTCTATTATTAATGTTTCATCTGGTATGAAATTCATTATTGACATTGCTTTCCAATACATTTCTGGGTGTGGTTTTGAATTTCGTACATCCTCATTTGATATTACCAAATCCATATATTCCATCACACCTAACTTAGCAAGTACGGTTAATACCGTCTTTCTGATTGAGTTAGAACATACTGCTATTTTATATCCATCATTTGATAATGATTTCATTATTCGTTGTAAATCAATATTAACATTCAATTGTGTTAATTTCTCTAATGTTAATTTTTGTTTGGCTTCCCATACCTCTTTGTGTACCGAGCGTGGTAATCCCTTAGATTCACTTAACATTTCCAACTTTTGGTTGGTTTTTAATCCATCGTAAATCGCAAGGTGTTCATCCCATGTAATTGCATATGTTTCACCAAGTGCTTCGTTTAAGGTATCAAAGTGTATTTGTTTAGCGGAAATCAATACTCCATCTAGGTCGAACGCTATTAATCGTATGCTCATATTGTTAATTCTCGTAATTCTGGTTCATATTGTTTTATTATTTCTTTAGCCCATTGTAATTTATCAATCGTAATAAAATACATTCAGAATCATTCCACATTATAAATCGAATGCTATTAGTTTAATCTTATTCATTATCTTCCGTGTTTCGCCTCGTCGCGATGTGAGAAAAGTCCTTCACCGTGCGCAACCATATAATTTGATTCACACCACCATTTTGATATTTTACCCTCTAAATCAATTCCACCACCTGCGAACGGTCTAACTATGTCCAAATAAAACTGTTTTCTGTACAAACATGGATTATTTGTCCAATTACCGTATCTTGATTTAGATACGAAATATTCACCATTCTTATATATCTTATCTGGAAACTCTTTTGCCGGATCCAACCAATGTACTGAATCTAATAAATGTGGTGATGTACACTCAAATAATTTATCATAATACGTAAGTTCCCTGCCTTTATATTGCATAGAGAAATGTGGGTGTCCGGGGTGTTTACGGTGTCTGTAACGTACGCAACTGTAACCGTTACTCAATAGTACCAAACCACTCTCCAATCGTTTTAACGTGGTATTTTCATCCTCTATGAGTTTCCAATCATGTTCTAAAACAAGTATGTTTTCGGTTTGTGCTTGTTCGGTTAATTCTATAAATGCAGCACCTATACCAATGTTGGTTTCATGTGCAATGTATGGAATACCGAAATGGTCAGCTATTCGTTTATCTTCATCAGAACATTCTTGAAACAATATCTTTACATCATTCATGTGTTGTAAAAAGTTGTGTTCAAAGTATGTTGTTAATGTATCTATTAATACTTGACCTGAATGCCATGCTAAAATGCCAACTGAAATATTTAATTTATGCATTATTTTTTAATTTTCGTTTTACCCATGCCTCTCTTAATTTCTGTCTCACATCTTCTCGTTTTGATGGATTATTATCACCTGACATTCGTATACTCATTTTTAGTTTATATTCATCGGTATGTTTTTTACCTTTACGAGATTCACCAATTTTTAGTTTAGTTTCATTACTTAATTTCGTTCCTTTTCTATGTGAACCATTGTTTTAATATCATTAACTGTCGAGTGATTGAATACATTTAAATGTATTATAACTCGTTTCTGTGTATTTCATTATTTAATAATATAATTAAATCTTCACTAAGAACATCTTCAGTGAATATATCTTCTACATTACCATCACCTATAACAAAAGTATTACTACCACTGTCACAACCAGTACCACCGATTATTATTTCATCTTTGTTTTCCATTATACTAAATCATTTGGTTCACCTTTAAGTTTTTTGATTATCTCCTCATTTATAACCTTAGTACCAGATTCGGCTGTAACATGTTCACGGTATTTTTTCAAAATGAAGTCCACTCGTTGTTTTTGTGTGTGGTTGTTCAGTACTTTATTATATCCTGATTTGGCTATTGATTCTCGTTTCATAAAATTAGTAAAATATTCATTAACCTTATCAATACAATCTACCATATCATCATAATATACAATATCCTCACCATCTACAAATAATTCATGTAATCCTTTTGACTCATTTAATCTGTCTGTAATTACCAATCTTCTACACGCCATACCCTCAAATATTCTACGTGTAATTTCACCCCACCTACTATTTTGTAGTACCATCATTCCTTTGTTAAGAAATTCGGTATGTTCTTTAGCGTTCATGTTATTCTTGTTACCAAACGAACCATCTGAATGATCCGTAAGTGTATCCAAAAATTCAGAACCACCTTTACCACGTGTTGTAACTGCAACGTATTCAGATTTACTATCTTTGAGTGGAAATTGAACCCTTGTATCTGCAAAGTGTGTCCACCAATGGGCATTGATACCACGTTTAACATATTCATTACATGAATCCTTATCAGGAGTTAACGTCATGTGGAATCTACTTGCCTTTGGGAAATTACGTTCGAAATTCTGTGGGTCATCCCCACTTTCTTGTACCCAAAATGTGTTTGGTTTTAATGATTTATCTAACCATTTAGAATCAAATCTTCCGAAATCAAATAACATTACAATATCACTTAGTATATCTTGTTGTATCCATAACTGTAAATCCCTATCATGGTATTGTCCAGTTCTATTTGAACCGATACTAATGATTTCAGTTTCCCATCCTCTACTTTCAAATTCTTTAACTATTGAATGTGGCGTACTCCATTCCTCACCATCATATGCATATATTGCCGTAAACTTCATTTTGTAATACCTTTGATACTATTTGGTGCTTTGACTACTTTTAATCTAAAAGTGGTGTACACATTTGTCAACTGTAAATGTGGCTGTTATCATTGATAAATCCTGTGATTCCCAATCCAATTTACCAAACTCAAAACTAACAAATTGACCTGTATATTCCCACCGTGAAACTACATCACCAATCGGTCCAATAATTTCAAGTATTAACTTGGTTTGGAAGTTATATGGTAGTTTCATTTCGGTAGGAATCTTGGCTTCTAAAGCCCGTATTCCATTCCAAATTGCCTGTGATGTGGATGGTGTAATTGGATCATACATTTCCAACTGTAATTCTTCTGAGGCCGCACCATCAATTGAAATCATCGGTTGTGTTATACTCTTAATTACATATGGTTTTATATCCCATGGTTTACCAATTTTAACAATAAAACTGTCAGTTTTTTTTGGTTCAAACGATTCACCTTTTAATGTTGCATTTGAGTGTACTAAAAAACTCCGTGTTATTTTCTGTAATTTATCTTCGTTAGATTGTTTCATTTTTCATATTATATTACTTTATATTTACAGTTATCAAAAATGATTCTATATTACTACATCATTTTAGAATACATATCATTCTGCTGAATTTGCTTTATTATATCTTTGTGGTGATACATACACCATTCTTCTTTTGCAGGGAAGTTTGAAAAGTTATCATACCCTGTAATACGTTCGTGTACTTTATTCATCCATGTGATATCATCGGTACGTTTATACACCCTTGTTTGATAATCTGGGAAATTAACTATCGGTTTGTAATATTTAACGTATACATATTTAGCACCATCATCTACTACATCCAACACATAACCAAGTTTTTTTAAGTACTTATATTCATCACCATCAATATCCATTTCCTTTTCGGCAATTTGTGATTCAAGTTTTGATATTTTCCAACCCCATTGCTGTACATGTTTCTCGGTGATACCATCAACGGTATTTATTCTTGGTACGAAAATCAAATCAACTGGATTCGTTTCTAACAAATCACCTAGTGAACCTATCAAATTTATATTAGGTATTTCATCAGCATCTAGTGCTACTATATAGTCCTTAGTACTAAGTGTTTTTAGGTTATTCTTAAATGTTGAAAAATCACCATTTAATGGAAATCCAAACACCATGTGGTTTTCATGAATTTGTGCCATTAAGGTAATATATTCTAACACCTCTGATGTTACCGATTCTGAATCGTATTGTATTACAATTTCATCCTCGTTTCTGATATGTAACTGTAAGAAATTGAGAAGAGCTGTTAATTCTTCTAGTTCGCTACATACAGTAATGCAATACGACAAAGATGTTTTTTTATCCATAATAATTAGTTTTATTTTGTTTTTTTAAACTCTCTTCCCATGTTATAAATTGTAAATTATTTATATTTCCAATAATACTCGGTTCAATATTACATATGAACCCCTCGTGTATTGGTAATTTATAGTGAATCTAACTTAGTCGTTATCATGTTCAATAATTTCTTCTGTGATTACTTCCTTCATTTCAGGTACGGTCATTGGATCATCTTTTTCACCAAATAGTTTCCGTAAGAAATTATCGTCAAATCGTATCTCCCATATGTTTATAATATCGGGTAGTTTATATATTCGATATGAACTTTTAGTGTTGGCTCTGTATATTTTAGGATTTGGTTTTACAAATCTTTCAAATAAATCACCACCCTCACGTTTGGTTAATACCAATAATTCACTTAATTTCTGATTTTTCTTTATCGGTTTACGTTTATCGCGCATTTTATTAATGAACTTTGTAAAATCAATAGGATTGATTTCATTCAATCGTACACAATGTATAGTGTTACCAACTTTACCAATAACAAATACGTAACGTGAATCATCACCTGTTTTAGTAATTGGTTTCGAACCTCTGTATGTTGATATTCTGTATATATTTCGTGGTAGAACCTCACTACGACTTATTCTAACCTCTGGTCTAAGCAACCCCTGATATTTTCTGATATAACTCATTTATTCTTTTATTATTATGAATTTACATTTCAGTAAACTCGTTATTTCTTGTTGTCTTATCAAATCTCGTTCTTTATTTCTTTCATGAAAATTCTCAAAGTTTTCGTATAGTTGGAAGTTTAAGCTCGATTCGATCCGGAACAACTTTATATTTATCAAATATTTCACCAAGTTTAACTGTCATTTTATCTAGTGAAAAGTTCTTGATTATATTACTACGTAATCCCTTTGAGTGTTTCAAATATGTATCATATCGTTGATGCACATTATACATTTGTTGTGCCGCTACTGAATAATTAACGGTAAACCAACTACTATCTTTAAGAATGAATTTATTAACTGTGCTCTCATGTACTTTAGTTAATTCACCAGGCAGATAAATCGTATTAGCCTCGGGCAAGAAATCAGTATGACCACTCCACTTTGATACAATGATGGGTTTTCCTGTAGTTGCAAATTCTGCCAATGGTCGTCCGTATCCCTCACCTTTGGTAAACATAACCATTGTTTTTACCTTTGGATGATTATATAAATTGTTCAATTCTTCCTCACTCATGTCACCGAATAATAAAAATATAGGTGGACATTTGTCACCAAATGTATCTGTTATAGATTTTATCTTCTCACCAATGACTTCTCTATCACCAATTGAAAATCCTGCAGCTGATGTTTTTAGTATCAATCCAGGTTGTTTATCTTTTGGTATATCTTTGAATACGGTACAAAATGTTTGGATTGTCATTCCTATATCTTTTCTGTCTTGGCCAATATCCCCTTGTAACCAATGTCCACACATCAAAAATAGGAAATCGTTGGGAATCATATCAATTTCTTGATATATTCTACTTTCACTTTTTTTAACTTGTTTCATTTATTTTTTTTAACTATTATAACACCAATATAAAAATCACAATAAAAGTGTTATTTATATCCATTCTATTGGTTGAAACGTCTCCGTGCAGACCCCTTCGAAAAGTACCTCAACTGGTTTTTCTAGTTGTAATTGGCCTACACTTTTATGAGTGTTTTTATCAAGTTTATCATACACAGTTTTTTCTAATGTATCTTTGGCGAACTTGGAAGGAACTATTAATAAATCCATAGTATTTCCAGCTGTTATGAATTCTTGTGGTGCTAGTGTTGTTTCAACACCCGCAGTTATACCAATGTTATAATTACCAATTGGTCTGAATTCATTAGCAATTGTTAACTGAACATATACATCTGGTTTTTTATCTAACGTTGTTATCACATCACCCAACGCACGTTTACCGAATTCAGATGATGGGTCGAGTTGATTTTGTGGTGTTGCACCCCATTGTGTTGGAATTAGTTTAATATCAAATTTATCTAATTCGTACAAACTTCGTAGGATGTCCCTGGAATGATCTCCGTAACCGCTACGGGTTGCAATTGGCGCCTGTAATACTAAAACTGGTTTACTCATTTATTTATCGTTTTCCGTTGTTAATGTGATATCACCGAGTTTTTTTCGATATGATAATTGATCTACTGTTAACTTTTCAGCTGTTTTTAATCGTTCATCAGTTTGTTGCTTGTAATCATCACGTACAATCTCTATTATTTTCAATTTGGCGTTATCACTTATTAAACTGAAGTTTATCAAATGGAATTCAGTTTCAATATCATTATCAAAATCAATTTCATTGAAATCAATAGGATCAATCATTTTTTCAACACTTTCAAGTTGTTGTTTCAATGTTTCAAATTCTGCTACTTTTTGTTTAATTGATTTATATGTAGCCAAATCAGGTCTTACCTTAATTTTTCTTGGTTTTGTTTTACCCATATCTAGTCTATTTTATATATTTCCCAACGTTTTTTTGGTTTCCATGTTTTTAGAGTAAGTTCGATACTATCTGCCATAGTTTTACACATATTATCCGAACCAAGTCCACCCTCATTCAACATCCATTTTCTACCTATCTTACCACGTTTCTTACGGTCAGCTGGTGTCTTATCATACCAATACTTAATAGCATCAGCTACTTCATCTACGTTAACCTTATCATCAATTATATATGGTGTTGGTACTGAACCTACCATTGTTTGTACACGAGGCCATACAGGTTTAACCCAGTCACCATGTTTAACCTTATCTTCCCACTTACGGTAATTATGTAATGAACCTATTTCTTTATAATCATCAACTGTAAACTCAACCCAATTTTCAGTTTCATTTTCACCGGCGATATCTCGTTTGAACCCACATTGATCTTGTAACCCACCTGTTACTGTTTGTATGGTTGGTGTTTCGGTCATAATTGATTCGGCTGTTGTTAATCCGAACCCCTCATTACCCGCTATATTAATTGTAATATCGGCCAAATTATATAGGTAATTTAGATTTTCTTGATTCAACCTATCCGTTGAAAAGAATACATCATAATCAGGACAAATACAATTCTTTACAGCTGGTAAATCTGTACCATTTTCATCTACGGGATTTGTATGCATTAATAAACATATTGAATCCTTATCCTTTTCAGGTAACATATCACCGAATTTGGAATATGCCCACATTACATCAGATGGTTGTTTACGTTTGATATTTCGATTCATCCAAAATATAACAAATTTATACTTTTTATCACCAAATATCTTTGTCTTAAAATCAACTGGTACTGGTAAGGGTTTATATATTTCAGGATTAATTCCGTGCGGACAATATGTAATCACCATATCCGTTTTATCATTGTTTATTGACTTCATATTAAATATTTATTATATTCAATTCATCACTATAATTCTTTTCCATAATACGAGATACTATCCCATATGTTTGTCTGCTTATACCAAATAAACCATCACATGAACCGTAATATGTTCGATTATAATCAGGATCAGGTAAATCATCCCATATACAATAAAACATTATAGGACAATGTTCTCTGATTTCAGCTTCAATATCATACAACCATCTCCAATATCTAGGATCTGTAAAGTGGATTATTCCACTTGGTTGATATCTCGACATTATCTGTCGTAATATATTCGCATCACCATAACCTTTCCACGGTATGATACGAAGAAACGCATCCTCAACTCCCGTTTGTTTTACCATATCATCATTCAAATCAAGTTCTTTACCTTGTTCTGGGTGGTCAACTGCTGAACCCAACTGTACAAAGTTGTACCTATGTACCAATCCGGATACCACCTCTTTTGTCATGGTAGCTATTCCACTCGACATCCTTAGATCGTCACTTAAAAATAATATGGTGCGCCTTTCATTCTGTGGTAATACCTTCAACCCCCCTCTTATCATACCTACTTTATATTCCATTTTTTTCTATAGAATGTTTATGTCTAAGATGTATTGTTAACCCCTGTTTACCTACCAATATTATATTACATATTTCACATATTACCATTTTACACTCCCACTACAAGATGTCCACTCTTTTAATAAACTTTCAATTAATAGTGATAGATTATTCAATTCCAATTCTGCCATTGTGATTTTCACAACACGTATTACATCTTTATCAATACTGGCGGTTATTGTTTTTTTATTCATTTGTTTATTTATACATATAAATATAAGAAAAAAATAAAAACGTAATATTTTGGGAATATTATTTAATTTTTTTTGCGATTACTACCCTTTATCCGAGATTTCTCAACTTGTCCTCTATTTTTAGCAGTCTCTATGAATTTATTTTGCTTATGGTCGTAATCTTTTCCGGTTACGTTCTTACCCGATGCCTTAGCTTCTCTACGTTTAGTGTTGGCCTCTACTCGTTTCGTTACTTGTTCAGGTTTCGAATTAATCTTCTTGTCTGTTTTGGCTTTTACCTTACGGGCTTCAGGATTATTTTCATAATAACGAGCTGAATCTGATTTCTCTCGTATAATAGTATCTATTATATTTTTTAGCTTTATACTCATACGTATAAATATACCTCAACTAAAATTGTGAGCCACTAGTTTCCAAATTGGTATAACTATTTATCTCACCTCTAAATGTTGAATCCTCAACATATTTGGTAAGAGACCTATTTACTAATTTCTGTAGTGTTATATCGCTATCGAATGAGGCTTGCTTGAATCGAGAATAGATATTCTTGATTATTTTGACTGTGGTTAATTTTGTAGGCGTGTCTTTTGTCATTTCATTATATATTTACTTATATATAAATATAAAGAAAAATGAAAATGAAATTATTCTTGTATGATTATAAATTCACACCCCAATAACTCTATTATTTCTGATTGTCTTCTTAAATCACATTCTATTGGTAAAATATTAGGTAAAATGTAGTTTTTCTACTACTTTGGTGAGTTTCATCCTATCGGTTACTAGTACATTTGATGTACTATGTGCTTTATCTCGGATACCAGTCACCTCACATTCAACTAGTACGAGGTCGCGTTCTCTTCTAAATTTCTTTACGAATTTTCTACAATCATCTATATCTCTTAGTACGTGAAACCCCGATGTGTACATTTTTGATGTCTTTCTACTACCATCACATACCTCTTTGATATCAGCGGTTAACCACTCATTCATTGGTAATTCCCGTGTACCGTTTAAGGCATGAAATAACGTATGTAATTTACCGTCATTACGTTCACAAATTCTATATGCTATCATTATTTCGATTATATCTAAATGATAAGTCTTTTGGTGTTAGTATATCTCCCATTGGTTCAACCATTTCTAAATTAACACTAGTTTCACCGTGACTTAATTTTCGTAATCCTGGTAATTGCATTCCCTCAAATGTAACCTCATATAGATCACCAAAAAATGTAGTATCATCAGTTGTTACAGTATGTGTAACCTCTATTACATATTTTTTTGTTGTAATTAATGATTGTTGTAAATCAATAAACCATAACCTAGTTCCACTTGGTACTATATATTGATCTCCTATTTTTAGTTTTTTCATAATATTCTCTACTTAAAATCTTTACAATTATCAAAGTGCCATCTATTCATACAAGTACCACCCACTTTTCCACAATGTGGACAGGTTAACTTTTTCTGTGGTATTCCTCTGTTAGCATCCCCTATTTTCCGTTTATTTTCTTCACTCATTGGGCCAATGTACCTACCTGTACCTGATATCCCTATTTGTTTCTTATGTGATTCACTTAACGTTTTATTTTTATGTTTTAAAGACATTTTACGTTTTGTTTCATCCGAATGATGTTTACCATATAAAGGGTGTTTCTTCCCAACTCCACAAAAACCTACGGTCGGAATGTGATTATTTCTGTTTAATTCATTCTTAATATTTTCTTTTATAAGTTTAGCTTCGTACACAATAGCTGTTTCACGTTTTCTAAAATTTGATTTTAATATGGTTTTTATTAATCTTGATTTATCCTCTGGTTTCCACGATTTATAACTACCCATATAACCATCGTCAGTTATATTACATTTACATGTTCTACTACCTAGATAAAATTCACCAGTTACAGGGTCATCAATGCGATACACATAGTGATTACGTTTCTTTGTTTTTTTGCTCATAGTATTTCTCCATACGATGGGCGTTTATTTTTTCTTTATTCTTTTCATAATAAAGTCGATTCCACTCTCGTTGAGCTTCTTTTAATTCTTCATCAGTATACTTTTTCTTTCTTCCCATCGTATATAAATATAACACTATGATAAAAACACTATGATAAATGGTAATTTATAGTGATTCTAATTAAATGAAATCCTTACAAATCTTTCTACTTTTGAACTCACACCAGTCACAAAGTTTCGTAACATTGGTTCGATATTCTATATTAGTACGTCTATTTCCATCCTCATCGAATACTGTATCTACGAAATTCATGAATCCTTTCCATGCCATATTTATTGATGGTTTACCGTTAGCAGGTACAAATTTACTTATTCTT
>Ga0187833_10005311_pt1 | contig 12201 bp, 11 predicted proteins | sample ETNtaG_37_FD_167968 | JGI IMG/M metagenome (GOLD analysis project Ga0187833, IMG submission 167968) | Marine microbial and viral communities from oxygen minimum zone, Eastern Pacific Ocean - ETNP2014_SV_400_PacBio MetaG (Illumina Assembly) | ecosystem: Environmental > Aquatic > Marine > Hypoxic... | reverse complement strand
CCTGCCTGGGCACGGCACCCACTGGGGGCCGGTACTGAAGACGCATCCGAATACCCCTCGTGTACGGGTGCTCGTCTATGACCTCGACGAAGAGGGTTGGTTCACGATCTCGAGTCGGGACTGGTCCGAGAGGTGGTGGCACCACGACATCGAGGTGCTGGAACGGTTCGGGTTCGAGCGGAGCGGAGCAATGCTCGTCAAGGGAACCGGCTACATCCTCAAGCATGGCCAGCAGCCGGGACTTGTTAACGGCGTCCGCTGGATTCATGCCGCAGCGGAGGCGACCACTTGTCTCTGATCGACGCCACCCGTCACTGGGGCTATCTACCAGGCCGACCACCAGTCCTGTCAGAACGGCCTGACCGACTGGGGCTATCTGCCGGGCCAGTGGCGGCTGGCGAGTGGCGCCTACCCCCACCTGTCTAGACAGGGTCGAGTTAACGATGGGGTAGGGGCTTATGCGTTGCTCCCAGAGAGCGCTAGTACTGAAAACGACAACGCCGCAGGTCGTTGACCTGCGGCGTCACGTGGAGCTAGAGGGAATTGAACCCTCGACCTCTTCCATGCCATCGATGTCCAACCGTTCAGAGCATGGATCTGAACGTACATACGAGGACGCATTGGACAACCTGCTGAGATCAGGCCGAGTGTGCAATAGAACATGCAACGCGAGGGCAGAACTGGGAGGACCAGTCCTGACCTGCGGATCTATTGAGCGGGCTACCGAGATTTGAACTCGGTACCTTTGGTCTCCCAGATCACAAAACTCCGTACAGGACGTCCATCCAGGCTGTTCTCGACCGTGGGATCAAGGATGTGTTTCTAACAGGCATCCCTTTGTCCATCTGGTCATGCACATTCTGTAAAATTGGGTGTACCGGAAGGCATGGGTAATCACTAGCAAACGCGATCATCGACAACACTTTATAGTCGGCTGAGATTCACCAAATTTCAATCAATACGCTGAAATGCCGCAATGTAGCCGGTGGCGAGACGGTGGAATCGTTCCCGATCTTCAACTAGCCGGGCCGCCGCTCGGCTGATTCGTGGAGCAACGCGAGTGAATGGGTAGGGAAGCAAGAGTTTGTTATAGAAGGCGTGGTCAGCGAACTTAACTGGAAACGAGTCAAACTTGTCACGAAAGTCCTTAGGCGACAAAGGCGTTCTCGTAACATCTCGACTTTCTACAACAATCCTCCTCATGAGCCTTCGAGGAACCGTTGTCGATCTAACTATCAAGTCGTTAAGACTTCCTTTGCAGGGTGTTGAGAAGACAATTAGACCCCCTACTGCACACACCCGACAAGCTTCGCGGATTACAGAAGTGGGATCGTTAAAGTATTCGAGTAGTCCCATTCCGACCACTCGGTCAAACGAACCGTCGTCGACAGGTACATCTCTTACGTCACCAGTCTTAACTGTGAAGGAGTTCTCAAGGTGGAAATAGTCCAGAATATTCTGCGATTCCTGAACCATATTCGGAGCAGCATCAACTCCGAGATAGTTGATTCCGGCGATCCCTGTCAGAGCCGGAATAAGAGCGCCTGTGCCGCACCCTAGATCCAGTATTGTCTTCCCCTCCAGATCTCCCATTAGTTCAACCGACCGTCTACGTCTTGTGAGAAAGCTATGACTAACTGGGTTTCTTGGGTCATAAAGCTCGTCCCAACGGCCGCCCTGTGCATACCAGTCAAAATGGTTCACTGCTTTTGAATTGCGGTCCTGCATCACTTAACTAATCCAATCCTATGAATCAAGGGGGAAATTTTTGCGGCAAGTGTAGCTACCGACGCATTGTCATCAATGAGAACTCGAGGAATCTGGTAGGGCAAGTCCGCTGCATTTATGTACCGAGCCGCGGTTGTCCAGGCCCAGTGGTACCCCGCGGATCGAACGCCGGATAGCACTCTCTCGTCATGATCTCCGCTAGGGAACGCGAAATGCAAGACTTTTCGGTTGAGTGCAAATTCGAGATGCTGTTTTGATCCAACTAGTTCATCCTTGAGATCAACATCACTTAACGAGGTAAGGTTTCGATGACTTCGCGAGTGGCTCGCTATATGCACTCCTCGACCATCGAGTGCTTGGATCTCCGCTTCACTGGTGAGAATATAGTTCTTGAGCACCTCATTTGGAGGGCGGCCAGTTTGGTCCAAGATCTCTTCGACCATTGAGTCGAGCAGGTCTGGTCGAGCTGATTTCATGAAGGCCTTGATCTGGTATGCGGTGTACCTCCGACCACGTTTCGGTAATTTCCATACGCGGGGGCCTATAGAGATCTTGTCTGTCAATGACGTTTCGATGGCAACCTGTACCTGGTCGACCCAGAGTACTCGTCCGGAATCTAAATAGTTCGTAGGTATGAACCAGAGAGCATGAAATCCATGACTTTCTAGAATCGGATGAATCTCTGTTACAAAACTTCTATATCCATCATCGAAAGTAAGAACTACCATCGGCTGATGGCTGTTTGTCTGGCCAGAGACTTCGTCTCGGAAATCGTTGGGGTCCAGGATCCGGGTGTGTTTCGAGAGAAAGTCGGCGTGTGTGCGAAAGACAGTTGAACTAACATTATGGTAACTGAGTGCCACTACTCCAGCCTGGCTAAGTCGGCGGTCTGCTGCTTTAAGAAGTCCAGTCCGATAAAGCACGGAACCAATCATCTCTTTCGCCAGTGGTCGTATGCTCATCCGGTGAATATTGGCACGGGCAAGACAGTCTTGCAAACCTCGAAATGGCTAACTTCGTGTCTCCACGGAAGCAAGTCTGCTACTGGCCCTGAGGTCCGCTTCGATCCAAGGGTTCTGGGGCACCCATTCCTGTTATTCGCCTAGGAACCCCAGAAACGTCAAAACACCTGTTCAAACGGGCTTCTAGTCAGTCGGGCTGGGGAGATTTGAACTCCCGACCTTCGGTCCCCCAGACAGCGTCGAGTTAACGATGGGGGGGTCGGATGGGGCCTTGGAAAGACCGCCTAGCCGAATCTTTCAGGCCCCCACTCAGGCCCCCAACGCAACAACAAGCCAGACGGTGCTTTCAAAAAACATCGTCTGGCCTGCGCTTCTTATTGTCGGGCTGGGGAGATTTGAACTCCCGACCTTCGGTCCCCCAGACCACTAGGGCACAGACGCCCAGACACCGCCTCTGGCCTGACGGTTTGATTGATCACTGGTTCGCGCTGGTTCGCGATGTCTCGCGGCCTGTCAGAGCTGTTTCCGCATATCCCAAAACGCGATTAGGATTTAGTGGGAACGCGACTAACTCCATCGCCAAAGCAGTAACACAGTTTCATTTTTCGCGCTTGCCGATCATGATGAAGAACCCGCCTTCCCGATGCCCGGAAAGCACCATCTTGGAGTTTATGAGGCTTCTTTCGAAACGATTACCGAGACGGTCAGGTTCAAACAATCTCATGTCGCTATCGAACGGATGAAAGGGCACTGTGCCTGGGATACTCCGAACGAACGAAAAATCTGAATCCTCAAACCACTCCAACACCTCTTCGACGGTGTGCTTGGATTCGTGTGGATTCTTGTACTGATCTCTAAACCAAGTTTCGCGTCTGACCTCGCCGACATTTATTGCGGTGGCTCTTCGGTCCAACCACTTAAGTCTGTCATTGGTTAATCGAAAGATCTGTCGCCGAACGTCGGTTGCCAACCTCCCATATCTGTGGTACAGGCCAACTAGAAAATAGCCCCCCGGTCGAACTAGGCGCGACAACACATGAAATGCCTTGGACGGGTTATTGGTGTGGTGAAGAACTCCATTTGATATTACAAGATCGAAGGTGCCTGATTTGAGACATGGGTGGAATAAGTTCATCTGGACGAAATGGGCGCGGTCAAGGCAGTGAGCATCCCTAAAGTCCATCGCCAATCTGAGGGAGTTCAGACACATATCCGCTCCCACTACTTCCCGACTGGCAATAGACAAATAGTTCGTCATCTGTCCAGTACCACAACCTGCGTCGAGAACCCGTGCCCCAAATGGCACCTGATCATTAAGCATCTTGGCAAACACACTTCGCCGTGTTTTCTCCATCAGGCTCGCGACATCCTCAATATCTTCATAGCTTGGGAACGGAGTCTCCTCGTAGAACATTCGTACGGTCTCCATCACCTCATTCTCTCCGGTGCCCAAGTCGCTCGGTACAAGAAACTGTGGAAGGCCGTCCACTACACCAAATGACCGTCCGCAAATTGCACAACGGTAGGACTGTCGGTAAATATCTAGGTTCCCTTGACATGCGGGACAACACAAGATGTCTGAAAGCAACAGTGCCACGAGCACATTATAGGCATCTTCGTTACCCGGAGACCTTGGCCCTTGGGCTTAACGCTTGAACCAACCTGGGTCCGTAATCGCCTCTATGGGTAGCGAGAGGTCGTTCGGACGATTTGAGCCTGATGAATGAACTAGCTCGGCCGAACCGTACCTAGAAGGCGAGCTCTGAAGATAGACGGTCAGCTCCGAAGTCAGGGGAGTACTTTGGCCATTGCCTGTGCCAAGTATTCATTTCCGTTTGGCGAGACATGAAAGAGATCGATATAGATGAATTCATCGTGATCCAACACATGCGTTAGGTCGTGAAACTGCACACCGTCTGCTGTGGCACGCGACCGGATTAGTGGGTAGACAGTATTGAATTGCTCCAATAGTTCTTCACTAAAGGGCGAATTTCTTGAAAATAGATGGTCAGCGCGAGTATTACTCAAAAGCAAAAAAGGTTGGAGGAATGCGACGAACGAGTCGCCATTCGCTTCAGCGATTGATTGTGCGGCGCTCCAGTCACCTACGAGTGCTCTAGCTACTCGGTCAGCTCGGTCGGCGTCGTTATCGCAGACATAGAGGTCCTCAGGGTTTTGGGCAGAATCTGATCGGAGACGAAGAGAGATCTTATTGAAGAGAGTTTTTGCTGGCCACAACAGTTGCATTGGTGACGCGTTCTCAAGACGATTTGCATCTTCCATAGCACTCTGGATTGTATTTTGATAGGCCGATCCGAGAGTTGGATTTTCGACTCTACACTTGGTGTATATATCGTTGATACCGTCGAAAAATATGATGGTACGTTTACCGTGTCCCGAAGAGTTACGGACTTCGTATTCTCTGAGTAATCTGTTGACGTTTTGCCGAGCAATGTAAGAATCAGTGCCATTGTTCACAGCACGCACACTGAGTCGACTGGCGAGGAGGCTCGGTATTGTGTGAGCATCGTCAACCCCAGTTCCGTAAGTCGTGGATCCCCCAAACATCCATACCTCATCGTCGGCGGCACCCTTTGGAATGACGGTGTGTCGGTGTCCCTGCTCATCGATGTTGATCGTCGCAGTAGTTAATGCATCAAATTCCCAGATCGTGAAGTCAACGTAAGTGGTCTGGACTTGCGTCTGGTCCTTGGAATACTGAGCGGCCCATTCGATATCGCGATAGTTGGGGAGTAAATGATATGTGGCGGTGGGCGGCAAGGGTTTAATGATTCGGAAAGCATCATAAGCCTTTATCAACACAATGGGACCGGCGACGAACAGTCCGACCACCATTGACACTAGTGCAAAGTTGATTGCAACAACTTTTGCGACTTGCCTTGCCGGACTCATAGATGCTTAATCGTTCTCATACCAATTACGATAGTCACTTGCTAATGAAAAATCCTGTTCCTGCTTTCTGAGTACTGATCGTCCGATGGCCAGGAACTCTAAGTTTGTCCCCATAAAGCACTGAAAGGCATCAGTAGGTGTGCAGACGATTGGTTCTCCACGCACGTTGAATGATGTATTTACGAGTACTGAGCAACCAGTTCGGTCTCGAAATGCGGTTAAGAGTGCATGAAAACGGGGGTTTGTTGACTTATGGACGGTCTGAATTCGCGCAGAGTAGTCAACATGGGTGACCGCCGGAATCGATGAACGGGCCACGTTGAGACGGTTGATGCCAAATAGTTGAGTGTCAGATGGGGCCACCGGACGGCGAAGGTCTTCACTTACGGCCGCGACGAGAAGCATATAGGGACTGTCAGAGTTGAGTTCAAAGTACTTCTCAACGTCTTCTGCAAGAACAGAAGGGGCGAACGGTCGAAAACTCTCGCGGTACTTGACCTTGAGATTAAGCGTACGTTGCATAGATTCCGAGCGAGGATCCGCCAGAATTGATCGGTTGCCGAGGGCTCTTGGTCCGAATTCCATCCGTCCTTGGAACCAACCTACTGCTTGTTGATTGTCTAGTGCTGTTGCGGTCATTGAGATCATTTCATCTTCGTTGAGCGTCTCGAAAACTGCTCCACATGCTTGCAGCTCCTCGCAGACCTGGTCGTCGTCGTAAGCAGGTCCTAGATAGGCACCATTCATTGAGTCGGTCGGTTCAATCATGCGGGGCTCGCCAAGTTCCCGATGGTATGCGGCGAGAGCAGCTCCGATGGCTCCACCTGCGTCACCCGCAGCAGGTTGGATCCACAACCCGCTAAAGGCTCCGTCACGGAGAATTTTCCCGTTTGCTACGCAGTTGAGAGCCACACCTCCGGCGAGACAGAGATTGTCGATCCCGTGCTCTTTGGCAAGTGACCGGGTGATGGTAAGTACAACTTCTTCAGTTACGGCTTGGAGCGATGCCGCAAGATCCATGTGAAATTGTTCAAGAACCTCTGACTCCGGCTCGCGGGGGGGTCGACCAAAGAGATCAGCGAACCGCGAATTAGTCATCCTGAGGCCCGTCGCGTAGCTGAAGTACCGCTGATTTAACCGGAAGGACCCGTCAGGACGGAGGTCAACCAACTCTGTAAGAATCTGGTCCTTGTATATGGGTTCGCCATACGGGGCTAGGCCCATGACCTTGTACTCGCCACTGTTGACCTTGAAGCCAAGGTAGTAGGTAAACGCTGAATAGAGGAGTCCGAGAGAATGGGGAAAATGGATTTCCTTGTGGATTTCACATTTGTTCCCACGGCCAATGGCAACAGTGGTCGTGGCCCATTCACCTACACCGTCAAGAGTTAGAACAACTGCCTCATCGAAGGGTGACGGAAAGAACGCGCTAGCTGCGTGGCTGTAGTGGTGTTCTGCAAAGAGAAGTGTTGCTGGGCCTCGAAATGAAGGATCGATTTCTCTAAGGGCTTTGACCAAGAGACGTTTTTGGAACAATTTCTCCCGAAGCCACACCGGCATTGCTAATCGGAATGAAGAAAACCCCTTTGGTGCATTAGCTAAGTATGTTTCAAGGAGTCGCTCGAACTTCAGAAAAGGCTTCTCGTAAAAGACAACGTAGTCAACTTCGCCCAGGGTTAGGTTTGCTTCATTGATAACATAGCGGATAGCATTTTCTGGAAACCTAGCATCATGTTTCTTCCTGCTAAATCGCTCTTCCTGAGCGGCAGCGACTATCTCCCCATCACAGAGGAGTGCTGCAGCGCTATCATGATAAAGAGCAGAAACACCAAGAATGATAGACACTTTAAAGTCAACCCTGTTAGAAAATAGTATATATGAACGGAGCTACTGCTGATCCCTGCGAAAGGACTATCACAGCCCCAAACAGAGCAAACAGTAGAAGCAACGGCACAAGCCAATACTTTTTCCGTTTTCTAGTGAATGCCCAGATCTCTACGATAAATGACAATTTTACCTCTCAGAACTGATTATGTAGGGAACCCATAGAGTTATCTGAGGGATCTCGTAACACCCAATAGGTTGATTCTACGGGATTGGGATTCCGGCGGTAAGTGAACACCGAACTACGAAAGACTCGCATGACTATACCTGTGGGCGTAACTGCAAGGATAAATAGTGTGAACATGACAATCTGAGAAACAACAGAACCAAGGAGAAGCCCGAATCGAAACCAGATTCGGTTCGGGATAACGAGAAGTTTTGGTCTGACAATTGTGACAACAAGGATAATGACGGCAGTGGTTACCGCCCATTGCCGCACAGAGCGTCCTGTGAGGAACGGTTGGATAGCTATCACACAAAAGACGATAAAAAAGGTAATACCAAATGCGCGCTCCGAAGAAACCTTGACTTCAAAACGAGCTACAGTCTCATGCATTATTATCAAGCATAACGAACGTACTTCCCTTGGGGCGCTCGTCAACGTCTTCAAGCGACTGGTCCGTCCCATCGGCACAACGCGTGATCTCACGAATGTCGCTGTCAAGACGGGTAGAGACAAACGCGTCGCGGTAAACCTGTTGACAGTCAACATCACGTTCTACAGCAAGGACACACTCGCCGCCCAACTCTTCGAGGGCGTGATGGAACCCACCGATCCCAGCAAAGAGATCAACAAGTTTGAACCGGCCATCATCCACAATCCGAGTGTACTTGAACCGCCCCGGGAATCTTGGAGGCTCCAACCCTTGAGAGGATGGAGCAATGTCAAGACATGGGAAGTATCCGACGGAGTTACGTGAACGGGCGTTGCGCATGGTGCCCAAATACCAGCATAAGCACGGGTCGCAGTGGGAGACGATCTGCTCGGTGGCCGAAACGTTAGGGCCGACACCGGAGACGGTTCGTAAGTGGGCTCGCCGTGTTGAGATCGGCATTAGGGTATGGGGATAGCGCCGGCAGCGTCAGGAAGGTTCTTCAGCATGGGTGATCGGGTACTGGTCACCGGTGCTGACGGCTTCATCGGGTCCCACCTCACTGAAGTTCTTGTCGAGGCTGGCTATCGGGTTCGCGCCCTTGCGCTCTACAATGCTTCTGGGTCTTGGGGTTGGTTGGATCAAATTCCCGAGGAAACAAGAAGAGAGATTGAAGTCGTGCTTGGTGATGTACGCGACTCTCACAACATGCGGTCTGTAACTGCCGGGTGCCAAGCAGTCTTACACCTCGCAGCGCTTGTCGGGATCCCTTACTCTTACCACTCGCCAGAGTCCTATGTCGCCACAAACGTCTCTGGAACGCTCAACATTTTACAAGCTGCCCGCGCCGCCAATGTCCAGCATTTTCTCCATACCTCAACTAGTGAGGTCTACGGCTCTGCTCGATACGTTCCGATTGACGAGGAACATCCACAATGTGGGCAATCGCCGTATGCAGCAACGAAAATTGGTGCCGACCAGATTGCTCTGTCATTCCACAGATCTTTCGCAGTTCCCGTCACGATTATCCGCCCATTCAACACCTACGGTCCGCGACAGTCCGCCCGTGCCGTGATTCCCAGTGTGATCGCCCAGATCGCCAGCGGACGTGATCGGATCGAACTCGGTTCCCTGGAACCTACGAGAGATTTTACCTACGTAACAGATACAGTTCAGGGGTTTCTTGCGGCGCTCGAATCTGATGCGGGGCTTGGAGAAATAATCAATCTCGGTACTGGAGTCGACGTGTCGATCGGCGACGTCGCAATGCTCATCTCTAAGTTGATGAACACAGAGGTGGAAATCATCTCCGACGTACAGCGCGTCCGCCCTGAAGCCAGCGAGGTGGACCGGCTCCGAGCGGATACAACCAAGGCTGGTCGACTGCTGAACTGGGAGCCCACGTATGTTGGTTCTCGGGGTTTCCGCGAGGGTCTCGAAGAGACAATCAAATGGTTCACCGAGTATGAACACCTAGCCCACTACAAATCGGACCTCTACCAACTGTGACCCTTCTCTCCAAAGAAGAGTGTGTCTCTCAGGTGCTCAAAGCGATTCGCTCTGTAGTCCGGACCCCTACTGCAACCCTCCATGAGCCAACCTTCGGAGGAAATGAGTGGCGTTACCTGCAGGACTGCCTGGATTCAACATTCGTGTCGTCGGGTGGCACATACGTGGAGCGCTATGAGTCCGAACTGGCCGCGTATACTGGGTCTCCTTATGTCGTAGCCGTATCGAGTGGTACGGCGGCGCTACAGGTAGCGCTAAGGTCAGCAGGCGTTGAGTCGGATGATGAGGTACTAATTCCGGCTCTGACATTTGTGGCCACCGCCAACGCTGTCACCTATTTGGGGGCGATCCCCCACTTTGTTGACTGTGACGCACGGACGCTTGGACTTGACCCAACCGCACTACGAATCCACCTTGAGAATATTGCAGACTTGCAGGGCGGAAAGTGTGTAAACCGTACAACTGGACGCGTGATTCGAACTGTAATACCCGTGCACGTCTTCGGACACCCAATGGAAATCGATGACCTCTCAGAGGTTGCCAATACCTTTGGCATCAACATCATCGAGGATGCAGCAGAATCACTCGGCAGTACCTTCAAGGGGAACCACACTGGCACATTTGGACTTGCTGGAGTCCTGAGTTTCAATGGTAATAAGATCATCACTACAGGTGGCGGCGGTGCGATCCTTACTAATGACCCAGAATTGGCGTCACGAGCCAGTCATCTTAGTACCACGGCGAAAATTGCTCATGATTGGGAATATGTGCATGACGAAATTGGCTACAACTACCGACTGCCAAATCTCAATGCTGCGCTTGGTTGTGCCCAACTCGAGAAACTTCCAGATCTACTAGAAAGAAAACGACGGCTCTTTGATCTGTACTCAGAGGCATTCGCGATGATCGAGGGAGTTGACCTCGTCACGGAGCCGCCGGGCTGTGCCAGCAACTACTGGCTCCAGACTCTCTGTCTTGACGAATCGATCCGAGAATACAGGGACGCGATCCTCCACCATTGCCACTCCGCTGGTTTCGAGTTGCGCCCTGTTTGGACGCCATTGCACTGGCTGAAGCCTTATTGGACCTGTCCCAAAGCAAACCTCCCAGTATCTGAAAGCCTCTACCGCGCTCTCATCAACCTTCCGAGCAGTGCTCATCTCGCATGAAACGATTTGTTATCGGCTTCTTTGGTGACGGACCGTGGGCTCATCGAGCCTTGAAACGACTTCTAGGCAACCCCGAACTCGCAATCGCATTTGTGTGTTCCCGGCATCGATCTCCGGACCCGATTCTGGCAGATCTGGCACATCAAGCTGCTATCCCACACATCGTCCACCAGAACGTCAACTCGGACAGTTTCATAGACCTCATCCCGAAGGTCGAATACGACCTCTTCGTATCCATGTCCTTCGACCAGATCTTCAGATCTAGCCTCATTGAGTATCCGCGGCTCCAGAGCATCAACTGTCATGCTGGCAAACTCCCCTTTTATCGTGGCCGCAACATACTGAACTGGGTACTTATTAATGATGAGAAAGAATTCGGCGTTACCGTCCACAAGATGGACGAAGGTATCGACACGGGGGACATTCTTGCACAGCAAATACTGCCGATCACCGATGAAGACACTTACGCGACTCTGCTTGCCCGAGCCTACAAAGCCTGCCCGGAGCGACTCGTTGAGACCATCGAGGCGCTTCGCTCCGGAATGGCTACGAGTCGGCGGCAATCAGACGTCCATCCGATCGGCTCCTACTGCAAAGCAAGGGGGAAGGGTGACGAGCGGCTGAATTGGGAGTGGACTTCCCGCGAGGTGTTCAACTTCGTGCGAGCCCTCTGCCGCCCGGGTCCCGAAGCTCGGACCTGGCTCGACACATCCGAGATACGGATCAACTCTGTGGAGGAGATGCCTCAAATCAGGGGCACCGTTGTGCCACCGGGAAGGGTGACAGCGGTGGAAGCGGAATGTTTCACGGTGGCGACCTCAGATTCGCTTGTCCGGGTAGTTGAATGGAGCGGCACGGAGAGCATAAACATCGGAGATCTTCTTTCATGAGCGTACTCATCGTCGCCGAGGCAGGTGTGAACCACAACGGTGATCTCGGGATTGCAAAAGAACTCATTGAGATGGCAGCGGTCGCAGGTGCAGACTTGATCAAGTTTCAGTCCTTTGCCGCCGATCGTCTTGTCGTCCGTGGAGCCCCTCTAGCCACCTATCAAGAAGTAGCCGGTGAGTCTGACCACTTTGAGATGATTCGGCGCCTTGAACTGGATCGCGCTGACCACGAGCGCCTAATTGCGAGCTGTGAATCAAACGGCATCGGCTTCTTCTCGACTGGGTTTGACATTGAGAGTGTCGACCTGCTCGCCGAACTCGGACAGCGGCGCTTCAAGGTTCCGTCAGGAGAGATCAACAACCTGCCCCTCCTTCGTCACATCGGTTCCTTCGGGTGTGAGGTGATCCTCTCCACCGGTATGGCCGAGATGACCGAGATTGGAGATGCCCTCAGCGTACTTCAGCGAGTCGGGATAGCCCGGGAGTTGGTGACGGTCCTGCATTGCACCACGGACTATCCGGCGTCATTCTCTGACGTGAATCTCACTGCAAT
>Ga0187833_10005310_pt1 | contig 12202 bp, 7 predicted proteins | sample ETNtaG_37_FD_167968 | JGI IMG/M metagenome (GOLD analysis project Ga0187833, IMG submission 167968) | Marine microbial and viral communities from oxygen minimum zone, Eastern Pacific Ocean - ETNP2014_SV_400_PacBio MetaG (Illumina Assembly) | ecosystem: Environmental > Aquatic > Marine > Hypoxic... | reverse complement strand
CCCATCCGTACATTGCAACCGGTTTGCGCGAAAGCAAGTTCGGTGTACCCTCATCTGATGCGCGCCGCCTCTATGGCTTGGCCCAGGACACGGCCGGTATATCAGTAACCGGCATCGCCTGCCACATCGGTTCGCAATTAACTCAGCTGGCACCTTTTTGTGATGCACTCGAACGCGTGCTTGACCTGGTCGAGGTGTTAGCGGCCGAGGGTATCGAACTGACGCATCTGGATCTTGGCGGCGGTATCGGTATACGTTACCGCGATGAAACGCCACCAGCCCCCGGGGAGTACACCAAAGCCATGCTCGATATCTTGCAGCGACGTGCTTGTAATTTGCCGGTGACCCTGGAGCCAGGTCGCGCCATTGCCGGTAATGCCGGCGTGTTGTTGACTCGGGTTGAGTATGTCAAGCCCGGCCCGACCCGCGACTTCGTCATCGTCGATGCGGCCATGAACGACCTACTGCGTCCGGCGCTGTACCAGGCGTGGCACGAAGTGGTGGAGGTCAGCCGAGGTGCCGGTCAGGTGGTCGAGTGTGACATCGTAGGGCCGGTCTGCGAGACCGGTGATTTCATTGCCAGGAACCGATGTCTGGCAACGGCAGCGGGCGACCTGTTGGCGGTGCGCTCGGTGGGCGCCTACGGCTTCGTGATGAGTTCCAACTACAATTCACGGCCCCGACCAGCCGAGGTAATGGTAGATGGCGGACGCTATCATGTAGTGCGCCCGCGCGAATCTATTGAACAGCTGTTTAACGATGAACAGATTTTGCCCAACTAGAGTGCAGGCGCTATCCTGGCGGCCAACTCAGCGGGGCCCCGGTGGGCGCAGCCTGCAACGACTGGGGCACCGCTACCTGCGTGGTGAGGACAGCAGATCTTGAACCTGTCGTTTGATCAGTCCGCCGACCGGGGCTTTCTGCTGTGGGTACTTGGGGCCTGCACAGTGCTGAGTGTCGCTTTGTCGGCGTGGTGCATATATATCGACGACGTCATCAACAACGACGGTGTCGAATATATTCGGGCAGCAGAGCGTTTAGCCCTTGGCGATTGGACCGGTGCGCTGTCCTTGTACAAGTGGCCGTTCTATCCGCTTTTCATGTTGATCGTCGGCAAGGTTACTGGTGTCGGCTACCAGATGGCCGGCCATATCGCCAACTCGGTACTGCTCTCTGCGGTCGTGGCGCTTTTCGTGCTGACAGTTCGTGCGCTGGGTGGAACTTCCCGCCGGTTGACGCTGCTGGCCGCACTGGTTGCGCTAATTCATCCCGCCTTCAATGAATACCGGGCATTCATCATACGTGACCCCGGCTATCTGGTTGGCTACCTGGCAGGGGTTTATTTCCTGTTTCGATACTGTCGCTGTGCTCGGCCCCGTTACTACGTTGGCGTGCTGGTGGGGTTTGCATTTGCCAGCCTGTTTCGCATCGAGGGTTTGGTGTTTCTTTTTTGCTCACCGATATTAATAGTACTGACAAGAACACAGCCGGTTCGGTCACTCGGGTTGCTCGCCACTTTCGCCAGCATCGTTGGGGTCCTGCTCGCCACAGTACTTGGTTGGTGGGCACTGGTGCCAGACGGTGCTGTTAAGTTTTCGATTCTGAGTGATCCAGTGCAGATAATCAGCACTGCCTGGGATCAGATTGCGAGTGGAATAAACAAAAAGATCAGCATTTTGCAACAACACTTTCTCGGCCCGTTCTCCGCCCGTTACAGCTACCTGCTGTTTGGTCTTACTGTACCCATGATCATCGTCTCCACGACGATATCTCAACTGACAGTACCCTGGTTCGTACTCACGGTTTTCGGGCTTCGAAACGACTCGGGGTTCGCGAATCATATCCAGGCTCGGACCTGGATTAACCTGATGCTGCTGCACCTAATGATCCTGGCAACATTTGTTCTGATTATGTTGTTTCTGGTAGATCGCTATTTGCTTGGTTTCTCTGTCACGGCGCTGCTGCTGATTCCCTTCGTCCTGGACAATGTTCTCGGCAAACTACGCTGGCAAGACTTCAATAGGATAAAGCAGGTGCTGATAGTGATTCTGTTGCTGTGGGGCGTTGGAGAGAGTGTCAGTGGGCTGGACAACTTCACTCGTCACCAGCATCTGAAGGAGGCCGGCCTCTGGCTGGCCGGACAGACAGCAATCTCTGGATCACTGGTTTCGAACGATCGCAAGGTGGCCTACTATGCAGGCCGTCATGCTGACCTGGAAAATATCGTCCCCAGTTTTGGCGTGCTCAATAACGGGCTGAAGAAAAAGCGCTGGCCTGAGGCCGAATACATCGCTGTGGTCTGTAATCTGGACCTTTGCCAAAAGATCATTAAACACTTCAAAATAGTATGGAAGTACGATCAGATAAAAGTTTTCAGTGGCCATAAAGCGGGCAAAGTTCTTATTTACAGGCTGCGGCGCTGAGTACAGCTCAATATTTCCAATTTCGAAAAATCCTGGTTGGAACCTCGACTGCCACGGAGTAACCTGGGAGATCCCTGTTAACTAGACTGTGCGTACCCACGATATAATCACGGTTCACCGACACTGCGTTCAGCACTGTCGAATTTGCCCCCGGCCACGAGTCCAGGGCGCCGGCAAAGCAGATTTCCTGCTCGGCAAGGCCCGAACTCGGCCAAGCGTGATAAGATTCGCAGACTAGTATTGGAGGTCGTATTTTGCGTCTCGCGAGCACCTACCGGGTTGGCGTTTCCTAAACACCTGTTAGAGGGGTTGGCATAAGTCGATGAACAGTTAAAGGGGGGCTGAATCAATATATGACCAGTTTGGTGATCTTCGACGGATTTTTCAGGAAACGGTCGGTCAAGCAGTTACGACTGATCCTGGTGCTGGCGGCCACGTTGTCGCTCAGTGGTTGTAGTGATTTCTGGTGCTGGCCTTTTGAGTGCGGTAGCGAGAAAACCTCATCAGCTGTCGCTGATGACAGTAAAGCGGACACCTCCTCTGATACCTCTAACGATACGGTTCGGCATAGCAACCAGTATCATCATTGGAATACCAACGCCTGGCATGGTCAGGGCTCTGCTCTGGTCATGTGCTCCAACGTGACCAACGGCATGAAGTGGTGCAAGATCAACGGCCACTCGCTACTAAAGCACGGTTCCGCGGACAAAGGTCGAGACGTCTGGACCATCTACCAGCAGAATCTCGGTGGAGTTATCCAGTGCTACCGCGGCGGTATCACCTGGGAGTTCAAAGTTTCGAGTGCCAGCGGCGTTCACTACGGCAATTGCAGCAGCTAACTCCGATCAGTTGCGATGGTAACAGCACCCCCGCGGGTGACGGTTAACGGCATCGCGATCTGGGTTCGGCTGGCTGTACGGGTTGACGGGGCGAGACCCGGCTTTCAAGCTGGGTGCCGGACGGCCCAGGGCTCGGCAGTACCTGCGGTGCGAACAACCCCGGTGGGAGGCTGCTGCAGGTGCTGATTGCCTCCTGACTGAGCGCGAAGCAAGTTCAGCCCGATACTCTGGCCGCCATCATGGAAATACTGGTAGACAGCCACGTACACATCTATCCGTTTTTCGATATCGTCGAGGCACTGGATCATTTAGTGGCTCACGCCACCAGGCGATACCCCGGTATTCCCAGGATCGCCTGCCTGGCCGAACGTTATGGCTGCAACGTTTTCGATGAACTGGTCCAAGGCCGGGCCGATAACGGCCAGGACCGGTACCTCATCAAGGTAGGCCAAGACGGGGGCAGCCTGCAGGTTGACTGCAGGTCGTCAGACGCCCATTGTTTTATCTTGCCGGGTCGGCAGATCGTGACCGCAGAGAACATCGAAATCTTGGCACTGAACACGGTACATCGCATCGCCGAGGGCATGCCGGCGGTCGACACTGTGTCTAGTGCACTGGAGGCTGGGGCGCTGCCGGTCGTCGCCTGGGCTCCAGGCAAGTGGTTTTTCCACAGGCGGGCAGTCGTTGAGCAACTGCTCAAGGTATTCGACCCTCGGCAACTGGCCCTGGGTGACAGCAGTTTGCGGCCAGTTGGCTGGCCGACACCGGTACTAATGCGCCAGGCAGCAGCGGCTGGGTATCGTGTACTATGCGGGTCTGATCCGCTGCCGTTCGCGGGCGAAGAAAAGCGTCTGGGCTGTTACATGTCTGCGATTAAAACTGGGGCGCCAGTTCCCTCGCCACGGCGCCTCATCAGTAGTCTGCTAACAAATCAGGACATATTTCTGCACCCGGCCGGGTCCCGGGGATCACCGGTTCAAGTTGCTGCGCGTATTGCCCGCAACGCCATGGCATAACGGTGGCTGGCGTCTGGCCCTAGGTCGTGCCGCCACCACGGCCAATAATAGGATTCGAACCGAGGAGCCTGAAGGTTCAATTTCGCGAAGGTTATTGGCTCGTTGTCGTCACCGCCGCTGGATGTTTCTGAGCCGACTTCCCCGCAGTCAGGTTGTTGGGGTTCAATCTACGGTTTTCGTTGAAGCGGCACCATCGCTTGGCCGGCTCCGTTGCTTGATGATCTTAGCAGGGGAACCCACCGCTATGCTATAAGCGGGAATATCCCGGGTGATCACCGAGGAGGCGCCGATGATCGCACTGTCACCGATACTCACGCCATCCAGCACGGTCACCCCGGCACCCAGCCAGACGTCCTTACCGATGGTGACACCGCCGCGGTTGTCCAATGGCTGTTGCATAATAGGTTTGTCGCTGTCCTCGTAGCCATGATGCAGTCCACCGATGAAACAGTTCGATCCGATAAGGGAATATTCTCCGATCAGCAAGGTGCTGGCGGTGCCGAGATGACAATTCGGCCCGACGTGGACATGGTCGGCGATTTCAATACTGCCGCCACGGGTCTTTAGCATCGTCAGACGGCCGATGAGCACATTGTCGCCAAGTTGAATATGTTGGCCAGTGGAGCCACGGACGGAGAGAGTGGTGAAATCATCGATTACTGTATTGTTGCCGATCTGGATATTTCCGGGAGACCGGATGCTGATGTGGTGCCCAAAAACGACCCTTCTCCCGACCCTGCCAAACAACGGTGGAAACAGCAGTTTACGTAGCGCAAGTCCGAGCATGCCCTGAATCGGATTAAACAATACGGTGCAAACTTCGAAATAAAAAAGGAAACCAATGCGCCGGTTGCCGATAACGAGGTCCTGATACTTGTGGAAAAAGGAACGATCAGGGTCCTGGATAATGTTGTCGAATCGGTATTCGCTGTACTTATCCATTGTTGGTGTCCGCTGTTTAGGATGCTTCACGGGATTCGGAAATAGGTTCTGGCTTGGCCAGGTAAAAAATGCTACCGACTACACCATCGATTAGAGTTTTCAGGCGAATAAGCAATGCCGTCGACACAGCAAGGCCGCTACTATAGCCGAAGGATGTGAATATTATGGTGTAGGCGGCTTCCATAAGGCCGAGTCCGCCAATGGACACCGGCAGATTCATGATAAGCATGATGGCGGGAACGGCGACCAGGATGGTTAGAAACTCCACCTCACGGGAGAAGGCAAGGGCTGAGACCCAGACGTTGATCACGGCAAGGAAATAGAACAGCAGGGAGATTGCGAACGTGTACCAGAGTGTCGGCAGGTTGTCCTTATAAGCGCGAACAGCATCGTGGGTGCGCGCCAGTTTCTGTATCAATGGAGTCAAAGATTCGAACCTGCCTGTAATCAGGTTAGAGAACAAAGCGAGCGGCCGGCGGTCCAGCATAAGCCATATCAGGATGCTGATCAGGAAGACGCAGACCGCCAGGCTGTAGGTAATAATCGGCAGATCATGCTCCCTGAGGCTGACCAGGACGGCCACCAGGGATACGATCGTCAGGGTGATCATGCCGGTGAACCGGTCGATGAAAACGGAGGCAAGTGACTCAGTATTAGTGCCGGTGATCTTGCCAAGTTCGTATACCCGGACGACGTCACCACCCATGCCGGTGGGAAGAAACAAGTTGAAAAATTTCCCGATGTAGTACAACGCGAACAGGCGATACAGACGGACTACAATACGCCTGGAAAGAAGCAGTACTTGCCACTTGTAAGTGCTCACTAGATTCGCTACCACGCTAACCAAAAATGAGATTGCGAGATAGAACAAATCAACGTTTCTGAGTGTTTGCCAGAGGGCCTTGCGACCGTCCGGGTCGAGCAGGTCCGCCTTGTATATCACGAACACCACCAGGCCGATGGTTACGGCTAGTTTGAGAAGGAGCCAGAGGCGCTTACGGGATTTCGACCCGGATCGATTCACGTCTATTTTTTGGCGGTTGTTTTGATCGAAGATGCGGAGCTGTTGTCTGGCTGGGCCAGAGCGGAGGTCTCGATATTTGGATTGAATTACCTGAAGTTTACGCGAGACGACTGACGGAGGTGGAACACGCCCATGCTATCTCCATGACTGATACTCTTACAGGCCTCGGCCATACGCCGACCATTCCGCCGCGAGCGGTCAGGGTCTGTAGCGAATCAACGCAAGGATGCTGGACTCGGGACGGGCTGATTGCCGATGTAGTGGCTCCGTGCGATGTGCCAAGTACGCGAACAACTGCAACTGCCGAGTAAGTTGCCGGCGATAGAAAAGTTCCAGTAAATGCTCTGCCCCATCTGGCACCAGGCTGGTACGCGCGGTTTTGTAATGAATTTGACCACTTAAATCACGTCGCCATGGCACGGAAACGGTGACATCCCCAGCATGCGTGCGTAGCGGTCGGGACCACGCCATACCAATAGCGTCATCGGCCGCAACGATATTGCGGCCAAGCAGGCCTACTCCCCAACTATTGTTGCGCAGACTGCTGAAGTCGTGCAGCAGGCTGTTGGCACGGTCGTCAACCTGGGTCAGGCTATCTGTGTAATTGGCCACCATGGCCCATTTCTGGTGCAGATTTACGTGCCCGGCCAGATTCGCAGAAAAGGTAGTCGCCGTGTCCACGCTGAGGGCGCCTGCAGACGCGCCCCCGAGAAGGTTGCCATCCTCTGCCAGCAGACCCATCTGCAGGTTTACTCCCCATCGATCCTTGCGGTAGCCGGCATTAAGGCTGGCGCTGTCACTTTTCAGCCCGTAACGACGACCGTCGTTTGCTGACGAGAATGTCAAGCCGGTTTGCCAGCGTGACCGGGGAGAGAATCCGAGGGCACCGTGCAACCCCTGGTTGGCGTAGCCCAGCAGTGGTGACTGGAAAGCATCGGTTTGGAACGCCATCAGGTAGCCGTCGCTAGGGGCCGCGCCGGGCTGATTGTCGAAAAACTCCGTCAGTGGGTCGTTCAGCCCAAAGGCGTAGCGAAAGCCGTCAGTATGGTGGCCAGTGAACGACATGCCTGCGAGGCGGGTTCGGGCCGCGTCAACCGAATTACTGCCGACTCCAGCGGAAAACCGGTTAGCCGCAAGCGTGCGGTAACGTGCCGTCAACTGAAAATCGCTGCGTTTGATGAGCGTTTCCTCTGTCTGCTTGTTATCGAGTCCCTCCAGCACCGAACCCGCCGAAGCGCCGGGGTGACGGATGGTAACGCGGGTCTCGAGGTCGAGTTCGTAAGCGCGCCCATACTCGTCCAGGACCAGCGTTTTTTTGAGGTCGGGGTTGTTACCAAGTAGCGCATAGCCGGCACCACCGACCACCAGTGCTGCCAGCACGGCGCCGGACCCGCCTGCGCTGCCGGCGACATTCTCATCACTCGACTCGTCCGCAGATTCTTCGGTAGTTTCCTCAGAAGTTTCCTCGGTAGGAACGGTGATATCGCCCACCGGGTTGAGGGCCCTGCTTTTGTTCAGCAGGCCCCAGCCATAAATCTCATCGACCCCGGCCGCGCCAGCATCGGTGGCAGTGCTGAAAAGGAGTGCGGTGACTTGCGCATTGCTGAGCTGGGGATTCTGGCTCCTTATCATGGCAGCGACTGCCGCGACCCGTGCCGAGGCAAATGAGCTACCCACAGTTTTGGTGCCATCCGTTGAGTAAAGAGCCGTAAGGTAATGCTCCTTCAGTGAGCCAGCACGGTTGCTAATGCCTGCTATGATTCCCTTCGCGGTGTGTCCGCCAACGATGATGCCGGCACCATTTAGTAGCGGTATTTTTTTCGCGGTATTTTTTGGCTCATTTTGCCCCTTGTTACCCGCGTTGATTACCACCACTTTGCCTTTGCTGGCTGCTGTTTTCAGTAGAGCAGTATCGACGGGCCAAGCCCTGTTCAACAAAACGATGGACACCGCTGGCGTATTGTTAACCAAGGTCAGTGCGGCGTTCACTCGCGGCAGTAGCGCTTTCTGGGTGTGGGGGTGTAGGGTTGGTAATTTTTGTCCCTCGGTGACTTTTAGGGGCATGATCCGTTCCGTGGCGGCTACTTGGTTAAACGTTCGTGCCATGAAAGTGCCGTGCCGGTTATACGTTTTGTCGTCGGCAATGTTGTCATTTCTGACGAAATCGTACTCGAGAACTCCCTCGTCGATCGGTAACGTGAGCCGATCCGATGATTTAATGCCGCTGTCCACGATCGCAGTCAGAACTGCGCCGGCGGGAACTGGTGTGATTGCAAGGGCAACAACAAGGCCCACAGCAGTGCGCCTCACGGCTTTCACCAAAGTGCACAACGCTATCGTCAACATGTAAAACTGCATGGGGTTGCTCAGACTAACGGAATGGCTCAACAGAGGGCCAGGGACTTTATCAGAGGGTGCTCGAATTACCAGTTCTCACCGAGCCACAGCAGGAACTGCACTGCCCGCTTGGCTAAGCGCTCCCAGGCGAAGGCGGCTGAGAGTAAATCTATCACACTGGGGGCTACTTTTCCGCCGGCCCGATACCTGGCTGCTGGTAATGATGCATTGAGTCCTTTTTGTCTGGTTTGGTGAAAATAGGCCTGGTGCTGATCTTTATCCTGTCTATGGCGCTCGGTTGGTTATTGTTGAATTGCTGGCTTTCGATAGTGATACTACACTGGACACGTTCATTAGTGGCTGTAAACATTTGTTGGTGAGAATAGAGGCTACGTCAGCCAGCGGCGATCGCGGGGCCAATGCAGCAGTCCGATCAGTTATCCAAAAACCATGGTGGTCGAATCTTCATCTTTAAGAAGCCAATGGCGGTGATGGCCATCTGGCCCGGCCCGACCATCGGATCAAGGCGCAGGCGCTTGCAGGTCTTTACCGCTAATCCCAGCACGACCGACTGATTGCCGGGCCCGTACTCGGCTTTTGCAGCGGGTCCTCGAAAATCAGCACGGAAATCCTCACCCTCGTCAACATATATCGCCAGCACCTTACCATCCCCTACAACTTCCCCGGTAGTACCCGCAGTCGTAGTCATGTCGTCACTGGTCATGGTGACGCTGTTACTACAACTAGCAGGGAGCTTGCGACCTTCGACCTTACCATAAGTATTGTAATGTGACTTCCCCCACGCCTGGATAGATTGCGCACCATCAGAAATATTGTAGGCAGTTAATAAGTCAGAGTATTCTCGAACGTAATTTTCGTAACAACTAGGAGCTGAAACCAAGTCCACCCGCACCAGGAAATTTTTGCCGTAGCGATCGCAGATGTGACCCGGTAGTACCAGTTGCGGATCTTCGCCGGTCGACTGGATCTGCCACGCACCATCCTGAATCGTGATGGATATGTCCTTGTGCAGTTCCATCCACAACGCCTGGTCTAGATCCAGGAATTCAAAATTGCCGGTCTTAAGGCTGTAAGGGAATGGAAAATAGAACGGACGTACGTACCGCAGTATTCCGTCCAGGTGAGCCAGCCCAAAGGCGAACACACAGAGCAAGGCCATGGCCTGGAGTATGTTGTGGCTTTGCAGCACGATCGATCGTAAACCGGTGGCCCTGAGCCAGGTTGCAAAGGTGTGGCCCATCACCCGGGTGGCTGCCAGGAACAGGACCAGCAACGGCAGGATGATAGGGAGGAGGTATTTACCCTGGACCTGGATGTCCTGGTAGACGTTTCGGTAGGTGTAGGCCAGAGCCTGGAAGACAATAGCGCCAGCCAGGAGTGTCTCGAAAATGAATCTACGAGTATCTGTTGCCTCCTGCATCCCAGTCCAGCATCGAACACTGACGAACAGTACCCGCATCAGGTAATACAACACCGCGAGGATGAGAACAGCGTAGTAAGGCGTGTACTGCACGGGACTAAGCCGAAGCTGCAACCAGCCCAGGTGTCCAATAGCCGATTTTATTGAGGCACCAACGAAATTGTCGTGATTCCTGATGCCCAACTGATAGAAGCCAATTCCGTCAGCAATGAAACCGCGACCTTGAAAGGCTTTCAGGGTCTTGTGTCTGGGGGCGATCTCACGCTGTATGTTACGGGCACGGAAGTCATCGATTCCATAATGAGACATGTTAAAAAGGAGCCACCAGCCACCACCGATGATTGTCATCGCTATCAGTATCAGGCCGCAGGGCAGCCAGCGCTTTTTTTCAATTCTGAAAAACAGCAGAAATGCAAGCCCGGCAGTGGGAAGTACCAGCCATGCCGACAGCTTGGATACCAGGACCAGGCCGACACTGAGGCCCAGAAACACGATGGTGGAAAGCTTTGTTCTGCGCTGGTAAATCAGGATAAGCGCGGCAAACAGCATGGTTGCGGAAAAGATTGCACTGCTGTCATCGTTCAGGTGTGAAGCGATAAAAGTGAACTGCGGCAAAAGCCCGATCAGCGCGCTACCGACAACTGCATACCAGGCGTTGCCGAAGTACCAATACAGCCCCAGATAAACAAAAGCCACGGTAAGTGCGCATAGCAGCACCGAGCCTATCCTTGGCGCCATGTGCCAGGCCTTTGAGCCCACTACATTACGGGATGCCTTTTCTCCTAGAGGGGAGACCGGTGTAAGCAGCGCGGAAACCAGGAAAGAAAGCGGCGGTCGAAGCAGGCGAGTAGTGCCGTGTGGGGTGTAGCTGATTCCGGCTGTGTTTTCGTCTTCTGGAAAAACGGCCAGGCGTTTGTGTTTCAAGTAAAAAGAAACAGCGGAGTAATTTGCATACGCATCCGGCCCGGCACCGACTGGAAGATGACTGGCGGTGAACCCGAAATAAATAGTTGCCAGAATGAACGCGCTAAAGGCGCCAATAAAACTACGTGAAAATCTCGATTTTGCTGTCATTACGCAAAGAATGACCAACGGTTAGTTATTGCAGAGAATAGCAAAAAACCGGATTGCCGATGGCGCCTGTCGCTGAAGATGATGTCGCCGGTAAAGGAAAAACCGCTAGCACGTGCTCAACTCGTGACCGGTACGCGTAGTCGCTGGTTCTTGGGCGGGGAGGTCTTAGCCGATGGCAGGCACTTCTGTTCCACGCCGGCGCTGAAGCGCAGGGTGCGGGTGTACGGGTGTTGGAGTAGGTGGCTCCGGTAATTTTGCTGGGCTTGGTACTCGCTCTTGGGTGACAGCACTAGCGGCTTCGCCTGGAACACGTTCACCGGCATCTCTTCCGCGCAGCGATTCTTCAGCCCGCACGCCGGGCGCGGCATCTTTGCTGTCGACGCTACCCTGGCGTTGGCGCCGGTCAGCGTGGTGTTTGCGCTCGCCTCGGGCCTGCTTGCGCGGGCCATCATCGGGTTGCCCTTGGCTACGCCCACGCACTGGTTGTTCCAGCAAATCCTCTGAAATCTCCCGTCGCTCCAGCGCGTGGCCGACGTAATCTTCTATATCAACCAGCGAGAACGCGTGGTCCTCACAGGCGAAACTGATAGCGTGGCCGCTAGCGCCGGCCCGCGCGGTGCGGCCAATGCGATGAACGTAATCCTCGGGATCCTGCGGCAGGTCGTAGTTGAACACATGGCTCACGCTGGGGATATGCAGACCACGGGCGGCGACGTCGGTCGCGACCAGTATCTGCCGGCGCCCTTCCTTGAAGGCTTTGAGCAGTTGCTCGCGCTTTTTCTGCGGCACGTCACCCGACAGCACACCGGCCGAGAAGCCCTGTCTGTCCAGCGCCCGCCCGAGCCGGTCACAGGCGATGCGCATGTTGGCGAAGATCAGCACCCGATCACCGCCGGTCTGCTTTAAAAGGCCCAGCAACAGTGGCAACTTTTCCGGGTTGGCCGGGTAGTAGACTTCTTCCACCAGTTGTTCGACCACGACGGTGTCGGCGTCTATCTTTATCTCGTTGGGGTCGTTCATGTGCTCGTAGCCCAACTCATGCACCCGATGTGAGAGCGTGGCGGAAAACAACAGGTTAAGGCGCTCAGCAGGCGGCGGCATGCGCC
>Ga0187833_10005307_pt1 | contig 12209 bp, 13 predicted proteins | sample ETNtaG_37_FD_167968 | JGI IMG/M metagenome (GOLD analysis project Ga0187833, IMG submission 167968) | Marine microbial and viral communities from oxygen minimum zone, Eastern Pacific Ocean - ETNP2014_SV_400_PacBio MetaG (Illumina Assembly) | ecosystem: Environmental > Aquatic > Marine > Hypoxic... | reverse complement strand
ATGAAGCTAAGGATCGCTTGGCTCATTCTGCCGGAAATTTTTATATCAATGATAAACCTACTGGTGCTGTTGTAGGTCAACAACCTTTTGGTGGTAGCCGAGCTTCAGGGACCAATGATAAAGCAGGATCCGAATTAAACCTATTACGGTGGCTTTCACTAAGAACGGTAAAAGAAACGTTTGAAACGCCCACAGATTATCGGTATCCATTTTTGCAAGAGGATTAATTGATTTCTCGAACAGCTATGATTGCAATGGGCGGAAATTCTCTTTCACCCAAAGGTGAAGCCGGAACAATCACCCAACAATTTGCCCACACTCGGGAAACATTGGACGGTATCGGGAATTTCATTGAAAGAGGTTATAATCTTTGTATCAATCATGGAAATGGCCCACAAGTGGGAAACGAATTATTACGTATGGATCTAACTCATGATAAAGTTCCTCCCCTTCCTTTAGGTGTCTGCGTTGCCGGAACACAAGGTTCCATCGGTTATATGATCCAGCAATCTTTGCAAAACAAATTACGGGATATGAAGGTGGACCGGGAAGTTGTGACGATGGTCACCCAGGTAATCGTAGACAAGAATGATCCATCCATCAAAGATCCAAGTAAATATGTGGGCGCCCGATATCCCGAAAATGAAGCTAAATCACTGGCAAAAAAATTCGGCTGGAGCATTAAAGAACAAGAACCGGGACAATGGCGCCGTGTGGTACCATCACCCATGCCGGAATACATTATGCATGGTAAATCAATAAAGGCTCTAGTGGATCGGGGAACCATTGTGATCGCTTCCGGTGGTGGTGGAATCCCTGTATTTAATCATCCCACAGGACATCTTGAAGGACTCGATGCGGTAATTGATAAAGATTATGCAGCGGCAAAACTCGGGCGAATTCTCCATGCAGAAGAGTTATGGATCATTACCGATGTGGATAATGTTTACCTAAGTTTTGGAACTGATAATCAGGAAATATTACGAATCATAACCACATCTGATGCGGAAAAATTATACAACAAAGGTGAATTTCAACAAGGGAGCATCGGGCCGAAAATAAAAGCGGCTTTACACTTTTTGAAATATCACGGTGAAAAAGTAATTATAACATCTATCCCCTGCATCAAGGATGCTTTGGAAGGCAATGCTGGGACAGAAATAAGGAATGAAGCATGAAAATTCATGAATATCAGGCAAAAAAAATCTTTGCCAATTTTGGGATGCCTGTTCAAGATGGTTACGTCTTTGAAAATATTGAAGAGGCAGAATCCACCATTAGAAGAGTACAAAAAGATTTTAATACTGAAGATGTGGTTGTAAAGGCTCAAATTCACGCAGGCGGACGCGGAAAAGGCGGCGGTGTGAAATATTCACCCAATTTTGATAAAGCAATCCAAAATGCTAAAAATATCTTGGGCATGAACCTAGTCACACATCAAACCGGTGAAAAAGGTCAACTTGTCCGGAAAGTTTACGTAACTGAAGCCTTTGACATCGCAGAAGAATATTATGCAGCCATTACTTTGGATCGCGGTAAAGGCATGGATGTATTCATGATATCATCTGAAGGTGGTGTTGAGATTGAAAAAGTCGCCGCCGAAACTCCGGAAAAAATTGTAAAGGTCTGGATTGATCCGCTCTTGGGAATGAAATCATTTCAAGCCAGGAAATTAGCTTATGGACTCAATTTGTCAGGGGATGCATTTAAGGCAGCCATGAAAATATTTATGCAAATGTATCATGCCTATCAAAGTATCGATGCAACTATTGTGGAAGTAAATCCACTTATTCTCACTACTGATGGACGTATCATTGTTTTAGATGCCAAAGTGAATCTAGATGACAATGCCCTTTTTCGTCACAAGGATATTTCAGACATGCGCGATTTTGATGAGGAAGATCCCATGGAAGTTGAAGCAGGAAAATTCAGCCTGAATTATATCAAACTGGATGGCAATGTGGGCTGTATGGTAAATGGTGCCGGGCTAGCCATGGCAACCATGGACATCATTAAACTGGCAGGTGGAGAACCGGCAAACTTTTTAGATGTGGGCGGAACCGCTTCTGCAGAAACAGTAAAAAACGGCTTTCGTATTATTTTATCGGATGAGAATGTAAAAGCAGTTTTGATCAATATTTTTGGTGGTATTGTTCGCTGCGATCGCGTGGCCAATGGTGTGGTCCAAGCAGTAAAAGAATTGGGACTGAAAGTACCAGTTGTGGTTCGCTTGGAAGGGACCAATGCCAAAGAGGCACAAGGTATTTTAGCTAAGTCCGGCGTAGATATTATTCCTGCAATCGGCATGAAAGATGCTGCTCAAAAAGTTGTTAATGTTGCCTTAGGCAATTAGGAGATTTGAAATGTCAATTTTAGTTAATAAAGATTCAAAAATTATTGTCCAGGGAATTACCGGCTCAGAAGGTCAATTTCACGCCGGACAAATGCTTGAATATGGAACCCAAGTTGTTGCGGGTGTTACACCGGGGAAAGGTGGACAACAAACCTTGGACAATCGTGTTCCCGTTTTCAATTCAGTTGAAAAAGCATTAGAACAAACCGGTGCGGATACGTCTATTATTTTTGTTCCTCCACCCTTTGCTGCGGAAGCTGTAATTGAAGCAAGTTATGCTGGTATTAAAGTTGTTGTCTGTATCACAGAAGGTGTACCGGTTCATGATATGGTGAAAGTGAAGAAAGTCGTGGACCAAAATGGTACTCGTCTGATTGGCCCAAATTGCCCGGGAATAATCACTGTTGATGAATGTAAACTGGGAATTATGCCGGGTTTCATTTGCAAAAAAGGAAATATTGGCGTGATCTCAAAATCTGGTACACTTACTTATGAAGCTATTGCCCAGTTGGTGAATGTTGGCTTGGGACAAACGACCGCAATAGGAATCGGTGGCGATCCAATCATCGGCACCACCATGAAAGATTGTATCGAATTATTTGAAGCCGATCCAGATACAAAAGGAATTGTTGTCATCGGAGAAATTGGCGGCCAAATGGAAATTGAAGCAGCGCGCTGGGCAAAAGATAATGTATCTAAACCTATGGTTGGATTCATTGCTGGACAGACGGCACCTCCCGGTCGACGGATGGGACATGCTGGAGCGATCGTTTCCGGTGGCGATGATACTGCCGAAGCAAAAATGAGAATTCTAGGCGAATGCGGGATTGCGGTTGCTGAATCTGTAGCAGATATCGGTAATCTTATGAAAGCCGCAATGGAAAAATAAATATTAGGAAAAATAAATAATGACAAACAGAACATTTGCAATTATCAAGCCGGATGCAGTAAAAAATAGATATACTGGAAAGATATATGACCGAATATTACAGACAGGTTTTACAATACTTTCTGCTAAACTATTAAAAATGACATTAACACAAGCAGAAGGCTTTTATGCAGTTCATAGAGAGCGCCCTTTTTACGGTGAGCTCACAAGATTCATGTCCTCTGGAGCTTGTATGGTATTAGCATTAGAAAAAGATAATGCTGTGGCTGCTTGGCGTGAAACAATTGGCGCAACCAACCCAGAAGAAGCTGCTGAAGGAACAATTCGAAAGGATTTTGCCACTAGTTTGGGAGAAAATGCCGTACATGGTTCAGATAGCGATGAAAATGCTGAAAAAGAAATTGCCTTTTTCTTTACAGAGAGTGAACTTATAAGCAATAAATGATTTCCTTCTTATGAGAAAAACCCTATTTTTAACTATTCTGGTATCGTTTTTCGCTTGTAGCGGGGGCGGTATCGAGGGTTATGTGGGCGAATCTATTTCAATCACAGCAGATAATCCTGAAGAAGGAAAAGATGTGGATTACAATTGGACATTGGCGAATCAACCTGATGGCTCTCTCATGAATTCTACCGATTTATTTGCATCTGATGATGGCCAAAAAATGTCTTTCATTCCAGACTATCCCGGCGACTATTCCGTGGAAGTGGTTGTATCTCAATATGGAGATGATATTGCCAATCAAACATTTTCTTTTTCAATCATTGATCCTAAAAACCAGGAAGAAGAAGTTGAAGATGAAGAATCCCAAGATGAAGTAAACGAAGAATGGTTGAATGAAGATTTGGAAAAAGAATCAGATGTAGTCATTGAGGATGAAGAGGGAGAAAGCGATGAAAGTGATTACGATGATGAAGTTGAAGATGATGTAGATAGCGATGATCAAGAAAATGAAGTATCTGATGAAGATGATGATAATGTACCCGTAACAAAAAACATTACTTCTGCAGGTGTAAAAGCAAAAGCCATTCAACCTAAAAAAGGCGCATCCATTGCTGCAAAGACAGATCAGTTCACCATTCAGATTACATCAAAACGGATACTGAGTGATGCACAGTTATTTTCGCAAAAGATGATCAGCAAAGGTTATGACGCTTATATCCAGAAAGCTTTGTTTGACACGGATAAGATCTGGTATCGTGTGCGTGTTGGAAGTTATGATAATTATAATTCAGCCAAGGCGGCAGCCGACGTTCTCTCCGAAGAATTGGGTATGGCTACTTGGGTTGATTTTGTAAGAAAAGAATAATAATTAAATAGGAGATAATACTATGGGCCCCATGGACCTTTATTTTGACGTAAGAGATATTTTTCGTGCACCACGCCTTGCTTTAAGCGGAAAGAAGATCTGGATTTTTATGGTAGGTAATTTGGGTGGATTTATCCTGTATTGGGTCTTTTCTTACCTTTCCTTAGCCATGGCTGGTGTTTCTTTTTCTGATGCCATCAACCAATATGGGCTTTACCCATGCCTTTTTGGCAATGAAGCAGGGTGGGTTGCCTGGATCACATATTTTATCGGTGTAGAAGCTTGGATTCTTGCTATTTATTTAGCATGCACTGCGGTGACTCGTGTCACGTTAAAACAATTGAAAGGAAATGATTTCTTTTCTGCAGGTGATGCGTGGAAATATGTTTGTAAACACTGGCATCCAGTAGTTTTTGCTCCCATATCAATTGTTTTGATTATAGTATTTTTTATGGTCTTTGCAGGCATATTTGCTTTCATGGGTAAAATCCCTTACTTGGGCGAATTCATATTTGCATTTCCCTACATCTTCTATTTCTTTGGATCAGTATTTACAATCTATACTGCATTTGTCCTTTTAGTTTCGCTTCATTACACGCCAGCTATCGTTGGTACTTATGAAGAAGATACCATGGGTACGGTTTTTCAATCCTATTCAATTACCTGGTCTCAACCCTGGCGAGTTATCGCTTATCATATTGTCCTTATCCCCTTGTTACAAATCAGTGTTTATTTATTTAGCTGGGTCTGGAAAGCAGGATTCGACCTCATTAATTACGTTTTTGGATGTAATTGGTTTATGGGTGCAAAACTTTCAGGTATGGTGAACTACGCCACATCTTTGGTTTGCCCTGACTGGCTCTGCTCCTTTTTTGCAGAATGTATTGGATGTTTGACGGGATGCTTTAACATTTGTTTTCAAGGTTGTCTGTCCTTTTTATCCTGCAGCGTTCCTGCAACCAGCGGGCCTCTTTCCGGTTCGGAAACGGTGGCAGGCGTTCTTCTTTCTATTTCTATTTTTCTAGTTGGACTCTCAATTTTATCCTACGGATTATCAATTATTTCTGTTGGTGAAACATTGATGTTTATTATTTTTAAGAAAAAATCAGATGATGATGATCTCCTTCAAAGAAAAGATGAAGATGAATTAGAAGAAGATATGGATGATGATTATAATTTCGATGACGAGGACAACGAAGTGGAAAGTGATGATTCTGAAGGCGGGCTAGAAGATGATAACGCTGAAGATGAAAATCCATCGGAGGATATCAATTCCGGTGATGATAGTGATCCTGAAGAATAAAACGCCTGGGTTTCTTTCCAAATAGTCTTAAACCATATTCACCTTTCAACCTTGGATAAATTCCAAGAAAAAGGTAATTTTGTAGGCTGTAAATGAAGCTATTACGATCGGAATTAAAATCCGAGTTTAATAAAAAGCTTTTTGACATGTCCGCTAGGGAATTGCCTGACCGTGGAACGATTTTTCATGATGATCAAATAACTTGTGAATTATCTGCCAAAATCGTCCAATTTGGGTTTCAATTATCCGGAGTTATAAAAACGATTACCAACTATCAATGTGTACGTTGCTTATGCTACAATCCAAAGGAACTTGCACTACCAATCAAATTAAGGCTCTCACCGAAGGAAATACTTTCTGGAGATGATGATCAGGATATGGTTCATTTTCCAAAAAACATAGATCATATTGATATGATTGATACGATTGCAGATATCATTCGTTTGGCAGAACCAATGAGCCCTAAATGTAATGATAATTGTAAAGGTCTTTGCCCTAATTGCGGAATAAATTTGAACCAAAGTTCTTGTGATTGTAAACTCGATAGTCACGACAGTCATTAGGATATTTTAAAAACTTATTAACCAGATTAGATTTGAGGAGATTTCATGGCACTGCCAAAGAAACGTCAATCAAAAGCACGTTCGAGAAAACGTCGGACCCATTATAAGTCAAGCGCTATTGCTACAACAGGTTGTCCACAATGCAGTCAAACAAAAATGCCGCATAGAGCATGTCCAAATTGTGGATACTATCGTGGTCGTCCGGTTGTTTCTGCTTCCTAATTAAGTCCTATTATAAATGAAATTTGCCCTTGATGTCATGGGAGGGGATTTTGCACCACACGCAGTCGTGCAAGGTGCATTGGATGCTATTGATAAATCACCCAAGCCTCTGAGTCTAATCCTTTTGGGAGACGAAACTGCAATTCGAACTGAAATGGCAGGTCGTGAGGTGGAAACGATTGAAATTGTTCACACAGATGAAGTGGTCAACATGGAGGATAAGGGTTCTAAAGTTTTGAAAATGAAACCAAATTCATCTTTAGTTCGTGGAATTCAAATGGTAAAAAATGGTCAAGCTGATGGTTTTATTAGTGCAGGCCATACCGGTGCAATCTTATCAACAACCCTATTATCGTTAGGACGAATTCCAGGTGTAAGACGGCCAGCTTTGGCAGCTTATTTCCCAACCGAAAAACGTGGTAAAGTTTTATGTGATGTGGGTGCAAATCCAGATGCAAAACCAGAACATTTGGTTCAATTTGCATTGATGGCTTCCCATTATTACGATCATGTTGAGGGATTTGCAGCACCAAAAATTGGATTAATTAATATTGGAGAAGAACCAAATAAAGGGTCTGATCTCTATGTAGAAACTCACAAATTATTATCCGAAATACCTAATTTTGTTGGAAATATTGAAGGACGCCATTTGCTCACATCTGAAGCTGATGTATTGATCTGCGATGGATTTGTTGGAAATACATTATTAAAATTCGCAGAATCTTGGATCACATTTTTTTCGGATGAAATCAAGGATAAGATCAATGAAAAATTATCTTATAAAATTGGTGCTGAATTGATGAAGCCCATTTTTGATGATCTAAAAGCCAAATACGATTATGAAGAGCATGGGGGTACACCCCTTTTAGGTGTTAATGGAATATCAATCGTATGCCATGGGAGTTCCGGTCCACGATCTATTATGAATTCGATTTTTCTTGGACAAAAATGTATCCAAAATAATTTGATTGAAGACACAAAAAAAAGTCTAGCTATACATTTTGGACATTAAGTTGAACGCTAAGATCACATCGACTGCACATTATGTACCTGAAAGGGTTATGACAAATTTTGAATTGGAAAAATTGGTTGATACATCTGATGAATGGATTCGGACAAGGACTGGAATTTCTCAGCGCCATATTGCCGCCGAGAATGAAGCATCATCAGACCTATCTACTCGAGTCGCAGAACAATTATTGAAAAAACGCGGGATTAGCGCAGAAGAAATAGATATAATTATTGTGGCTACTGTTACACCGGATCACTTTGCCCCATCCACAGCTGCATTGGTTCAAAATAATATTGGTGCATCAAACGCCTGGGGATTTGATTTGAGTGGTGCTTGTACCGGGTATCTTTATGGTCTAGAAACCGGGAGCAAATTCATTTCTTGTGGTAAATATAATAAGGTGATGGTAATTGGAGTAGATACTATGTCTTCCATCCTGGATTTTACAGAACGAGACACCTGTGTGCTTTTTGGTGATGGTGCTGGTGGCGCTATCCTGGAACCCACCGAATCCGGTGCCGGTATTTTAGATTCGATTCTTCATATGGATGGTGCTGGTGGTGGTTTACTTCATGTACCTGGTGGGGGAAGCCGGATGCCCGCAACCATTGAATCTGTAAATGCAAAACAACATTATATAATGCAGGATGGGAAAAAGGTGTTCAAATTTGCTGTAAAGGGTATGGCTGATGTATCTGAAAAAATTATGGCCCAAAATAAGCTAACGGGTGATAATATTTCCTTGTTTATTCCACACCAGGCCAATAAACGAATCATTGATGCGGCAGCAAAAAGATGCAATATTTCTGATAATAAAGTATTGATCAATATTGATCGCTTTGGAAATACAACAGCTGGAACCATTCCTATTGCTATGAACGAAGCAGTTGAAACTGGGCGAATAAAAGATGGTGATAACATTCTTCTAGCTGCATTTGGAGCAGGGTTTACTTGGGGTAGTATGCTCTTAAAATGGAAAGAACATTAAATGAAATCTGCCTGGTTATTCCCTGGACAAGCATCCCAATATGTTGGAATGGGAAAAGATATTTTTGATCATACTGATTTAGGGAAACACTATTTTGAGTGCGCCAATGACATTATGGAGTGTGATATTCAATCCATTATTTTTAATGGACCAAAAGAAAAATTGAAACAGACACAATATACTCAACCTGCTATTTATATCGTTTCAGTTATACTAGGCGAACTATTGAAAGAAAAAGGATTTACACCAAATGCAGTTGCTGGACATAGTCTAGGTGAGTATTCGGCCTTGGCTGTTGCCAATGCATTTGATTTCGAAACAGGGTTATCTCTCGTAAAAGTTCGTGCCGAAAGTATGGCAAAGGCTGGAGTTACTCAAGAAGGGGCCATGGCAGCTATTATTGGAATAGAAGATAAAACTATATCTGAATTATGTTCTGATTATTCCGGAAATGGCGTCGTAGTGGCTGCAAATTATAATTCACCAGGACAAGTGGTAATCTCTGGTTCTCCTGAAGCAGTGGAATCTGTAATGGATTCCGCAAAGGCATCAGGCGCAAGGATGACAGTCCAATTAAACGTAAGTGGGGCCTTCCATTCTCCACTTATGGCACCTGCAAGAGAAGCACTTGCTGAAATGCTTGATTCTCTCGAAATTCCGAATTCACTTTTCCCCGTTTTTACAAACGTTGATGCTAAACCCGTGATACAAGGAAACGATATTAAAGATTCGCTCATTAGACAGTTAGAGAATCCAGTTCTCTGGTCAAAATCAATTTTTTCCATGAAAGAGTCGGGAATTGAATCTTTTGTTGAAGTGGGGCCAGGGAAAGTTCTCCAGGGACTCAACAAACGCATCGATCGCAAAATGTTATCACAAGGTGTAGAATCTTTAGAACAGGTAAAGCATTTCAATGTTTAGTTTAGCGAATAAAATTGCCATTATTACTGGAGCATCTCGAGGAATTGGAAAAGTAATTGCTAAAGTTTTTGCCAATGCTGATGCTCATGTTGTATGTGTGGCTCGTAGCGAAGATGCTATCAAATCACTTTCTGATGAAATTAATGCAAACGGCGGATCAGCTTCATTTCAAACCTGTGATATCGGTGATGGTGTAGCATTCTCTTCTTTGATTTCAGAAATTGCAAAAGACCAAGGTAAATTGGATATTTTAGTAAATAATGCCGGTGTTACGCAGGACAATCTTTTAATGAGAATGAAAGAAGATCAATGGGATACTGTATTAAATATTAATTTGAAAGGTGCCTTTCATGGTATGAAGGCTGCTGTCCGACCCATGATGAAAAATCGGCATGGTCGTATAATCAATATCGCATCTATTGTTGGAATAACCGGGAACCCCGGCCAGGCCAATTATGCCGCATCCAAGGCAGGACTAATTGGTATGTCTAAATCCGTTGCCAAAGAAGTTGCAACACGTGGAATTACTGTAAATTGTATTGCTCCAGGTTGGATAGGAACTGACATGACAGATGAATTATCTGATGAAGTGAAAGAAGAATTTTTAAGCAGGATTCCTGCTAACCGGATCGGATCACCGGAAGATATCGCCCATACAGCACTTTTCCTGGCATCCGACGAAGCAAGTTACATTACTGGTCAAACTATCACTGTTGATGGTGGCCGTGTCATTAATTAACCAAGGAGACAATATGTCCACATTTAACAAAGTAAAAGAAGTCATCATCGATAAACTCGGTGTTGAAGAAGATGCAATCAAATTGGAAGCTCATTTCGTAGATGACCTCGGTGCTGATTCACTCGATACCGTAGAATTGATTATGGAATTGGAAGAAGAGTTCGGTATAGAAATTCCAGATGAGGATGCAGAAAATATCACAACTGTTGGGGCAGCGGTTGATTATGTAGAGAAAGTCCAATAAACGGAATAAAGCAAATGACCCGGGAAAAAATAGTTATTACAGGTTTGGGGGTTCTCGCACCCAACGGAAATAACGTTGATGCATTTTGGGGATCTTGCACTGCGGGGAAAAGCGGTATTGATCGCATCACATATTTTGATTCATCTGACCATCGAGTTAGTATCGCTGGAGAGTTATCGGATTTCCAACCTGAGATGGTTTTGGACCCAAAAGAAATTCGAAAACTCGACCCATTTTCTATTTATGCATTAGTAGCTACTGACGAAGCAGTAAAAATGGCTAATATTGATCCAGAGAAATTAGATATGGATCGTGTTGGCGTTACAATTGGTACCGGTGTGGGTGGAATCCAAACACTAGAAGAACAACATTCAGTAATAGAAAATAAAAGCGCACGTCGAGTATCTCCCCAGTTTGTTCCAAAGATGATTGCTAATATTGCTGGTGGACATTTGTCCATTCGATGGGGATTCAGAGGACCAAACCAAACAGTAACATCTGCATGTGCATCTGCGACCGATGCAATTGGAATGGCTATGAGACTGATTACCGCGGGAGATGCTGATATGATGATCTGTGGAGGTACTGAAGCCAGTGTGACCCCATTGACTATTGCAGGGTTTGCTAATATGCGCGCATTATCACAATCATGTGATGAGCCCACTAAAGCCAGCCGACCTTTCGAGAAAGACCGGAATGGATTTGTCTTGGGTGAAGGTGCTGGGATTATGGTTATCGAGACTGAAAGTCATGCAAAAAACAGAGGAGCAACAATTCTAGCTGAACTAGCGGGATATGGCTCAACTGATGATGCTTTTCATGTAACTCAACCAGCCATGGGCGGTACTGGTGCTCTAAAAGCAATGGAACGAGCAATCATAGATGCTGGATTACAGATCACAGACATTGATTACATCAATGCTCATGGCACATCTACTCCATTTAATGATCGGAATGAATCTGCTGCAATTTCAACCCTTTTTGGTGATCACTGTAATAAACTCAAGGTAAGTTCTACAAAATCTATGACCGGGCACCTTTTAGGAGCTGCAGGCGGAATTGAAGCTGTTGCTGCCGTAAAAGCAATCCAAAATCAGCTCTTACCTCCAACGATAAATTACGATACACCTGACCCAGACTGCACATTAGATTATGTACCCAATAAAGCACAAGCCCATACGGTAAATGCTGTCCTGTCCAATACCTTTGGTTTTGGTGGGCATAATGCAGTGATCTGTGTTCGAAAATACGATTGAATTTATTTATAAAACTTAAACAATTTTTTCTCGATAGAAGCAGTTCTGTCTACCCCGTTGAAAAAAAAATAAACTATATTTTTCATAATAAAGATTATCTTAACCAAGCCTTCACTCACAAATCACTTGATACAAGCCCAAGGAGTAATTACGAACGATTGGAATTTCTTGGCGATGCCGTTATAGATATAATTGTAAGTCGAGAACTTATGCGAGAATTTCCGGAAGGTGATGAAGGTTTACTTACCCAACGCCGTGCATCCTTAGTTCAAAAACCTTTTTTAGCACAAATTGGTCAATTATTGGATCTAATGGACCATCTAAAGATTGAATCCAGTGTGGATTTGGAAATTGAAAAGATTGCTGAAAAACAAATGGCAAATATTTTTGAATCATTAATTGGAGCAAT
>Ga0187833_10005305_pt1 | contig 12212 bp, 18 predicted proteins | sample ETNtaG_37_FD_167968 | JGI IMG/M metagenome (GOLD analysis project Ga0187833, IMG submission 167968) | Marine microbial and viral communities from oxygen minimum zone, Eastern Pacific Ocean - ETNP2014_SV_400_PacBio MetaG (Illumina Assembly) | ecosystem: Environmental > Aquatic > Marine > Hypoxic... | reverse complement strand
TCCATAAAACATATGATAGTAATAGCGTGTTCGTTCAATTGCGGCATAATAATCTGAAGGAACATGGGCTAGTTTTAAATATTTTTTTGTCAAACAACACCAGGAATCAATTTATACTTTACCTTTTTCTTATATTCTTTGTAGCCTTTAAGCTCTTTTTCTAATTTCTTCTCTTCAAAGCCAGTTCTGATGTAGAATATTATTGCTAGAATTATAGAAATATAAATGCCGTATAACGAGCCTAAAACAAAAGCGCCTGAAAGGAACATTATTATTGATGCCAGATACATGGGGTGTCTAACGTAAGCATAAAGTCCAGTTGAAACCACTTTCTGATTTTTCTGTTTTTTGACTACTTTTGCTAAAAAAGCATTCTCTCTAAATACAGCAGATAACATAATCATTGAAATAAGAAACCCAAGAACCCCAACTATTGTGAAAAATAAAGGAAACTCAGGGCTCCATTTGTATCTTGAGGCATCAAGAGGCATGATGGCAAGCCATAAAATGTAAAACAAACCAATCAAAGTCATGATGACCTTGTCATTCAGGTCCTGGCCTTTTTGGTACGGTTTTTTGAACCTTTCTTCAAGCAGTTTCTTATGTCTCATTAATGTTACCATTACTACCATAACAAGGCCCATTAGCAGAATGATAAATCTCCAGCCTTTAAGCCAGCCCCAATCTCCGCCTAAGCCAAACATAAATCCCATCAGTATTATGGGGTAGATTATAATAGCTGCGATAGCTCTTGTGATTAGTTTCATAATCCTAAAATTGGGAAAGAGAGTATATAAATGTTTTCTTAGAAAGATAATTTTATATAAAACAACCACTTAAATTAAGATATGGACATCCTCATGGCTATCAGGGCAGGTATTTTCTTTACAGCTGGTTTAGTCTTAGTTCTTTTCCCTAAACAAGTAGTAAGAATGCAACGTAAAGTAGAGCCTTTCCTGGTTAATAAATTACATCTCAAATTTATGCGTTACTATACTAAATATAGTGAAGAAAAATGTATCCGTACCAGCAAAAATATGAGCATTTTCTTTTTTATTATTGCAATAGGATTGTTGATATATTCTATTCTTAATTGAGAAATCCAGTTCAATAATTTATCCATAAACACTATCGTGATGGTCATAATCCTCTATGATAACCACCTTATTTAGTTCATCTACAGAAAATGTCAATACAAAGCTCTTGTCAATATGTATCCTTTTAAGATGCTGTAATGGCTTCTTAAGATTTTTATAATGATGCGGATTCTGGATAATCTCCTGTATCTTCTTCTCAATTATATCCATTTGCTTAGGGTTCTTCTTTGCCAGCTTAAAGAAAATCTTTTCCACGCTCTTTCTTAACTCATAAGAGTACATCTTTATTTCAGCCCAAAGTGTTTCCTGAAATCCTTGACCTTTACAGTAGGTTCTAATTGCCTTTGCTTCATTTTCTCTATAAATTCAGGCCTTAGGTTAGGTTCAAGAAGATCCTCGCCATAAGCAATAGTCACATATTCTATAGCTTTAGATTTGTCTTTAAGGTTATTTTTAGCCTTTACAATATTCAATATCTGATTCGCTTGTTTAGATATGTCTATCATAGCATTGACCATATATATCACCTATATACTAAGTATATATAACATATATATAAGCTTTTTTGTTTTAATAGGGTATCCTAACCAAAAGCTTAATAAACATTGCAATTTCTTTAGCTGTAATATGGAATTCAATGATTACTGGAAACTAATCAAAGTGCCTACGCTTGTTCTAATAGGATGGAGTGTTTTGAGTTTTATTGTAAGCCTTATCTCTTTCACTCTGTATATATCAATATTTTCGAATTTAACAAACATATTGTTAACAATAGCTATATTTGGCTTTATTGGGTGGACTGTGGTTAAAGACCATAAAGGGAGTGTAAAGACTGCAGCATTGTCAGGCGCTTTGTCAGGGGCAATATCCGGTTTTATTGGGGCTGTAATTGGTATTTTTATGTTCTATCTTGTTCCTTCACTCATAGATTTTGCAGTTTCGCAGGCAGGTGCAGATGCTGAAATGATACGCAGCTTTATGGCAATTGGTGTTTACGTAGGATTGATTACTGGTCCTTTGATTTCCGGGATAATAGGAGCGATTGTTTCTTCTATAGCTGGGTTTATTGCTAAGAAAGTGTAATTAAGAACTCTTCTACTTAAACTAACTCAGCCATATATGTAATATTTGGTGGTATGTAAGGCAAATCATAAACTTCCCGTAAGTCTTCTGCAATTCCCTTGATATAACCCTCAATCACCATCCCTTCATCAGGCATCCCTCCTTCAGGTTCAATGAAAGGAAGTGTAATACATGGGTCCCATAACGTATCTTCTTCTGAACTGCCAATTCTCTTAGTTAAGATATGAACACCTAATCCTCCTTCGTTAAGAACAAGTGCTAAACCTATTGTCTTTTCATCTTCTAAAGCCTGCTCTAATTCACTTCTTCTATTAGAAGCTAACAGGTTCATTACAACAGGGTGTAATCCCCCTCTAATATGTAGTGGTTTCATATTTTATCTCTGAGCTAAACGGCCTTCTAATTGAGTAATTGACTGTTGTATTGTATGGTATGCATGATTTCTTTTAAGCATGGGTTCCTGCCATGAGGTATAGTCTCTCTGCGCTGCCATGAACTCGTCTGCATCATCAAGGCTATACCTTGGAGTGGCATTAACACCCAATGATGTGCGAAGTTCTCCTCTTGCGTTTGGGAAGAATATCTTTCGGAGTATATAGTAACCAAGTATATCTCCCTGCTCTTCTTCTGCAGAGGGGAATAAAAAAGCAGCTATTTTTTTCCAGCCAGTTGGCTCTGGGCCACGCTCAACATGCTCTCTTTCTACACCAGCTGATTGGGAGGGGTAGTATTTTGCAAGGCCTCTAAGATACTTCAGGGCTTTTTCTGCTTCCTGCTCTATCTCTCCAAGCTTCTCTATTGCATACAGCTGCCTGTTAAGAGAGTGTCTCTCAATAACATAGGCGAGTTTTTCAACTATTTCAGGAGAATTACTACTGCATAAGCTGTCTATGGTTCCCAGTATCCCTTCTTCATCTTCAGGTGCTGGAGATTGCATTGTGGTTGAGGGATTTGTGCTGTTTTTTAAATCTTTTCTACACAATGGTTATTGGCTTATGTTGTAACTACCAGCTAGTAGTTAGGATAGAAAGATTTATAAATGGGATAACTATTTCTTAGAATATGCCTTATTCAGAATACCAACCAATAATATTAAATCCGCAATTGATAGAGATATTCTCCAGATTAAGGATTAGTGATTCAGAAGGACGGGTCTTTTCTAATAAAAGAAGGAAATACAGACAGGTTGAGGCTTTTTCAACTCATATGTTAAAGCTGTTAGCAGAAGCTCCAGAGGATGCAAGATTAACGCTTGTTGACTTTGCATGCGGCAAGTCCTATGTTTCATTCTATGTCCAGGCTGATAAGAAAGTTAAGCAGCAAAATAATATAGAGATTATTGGAGTTGATGAAGATGGAGGGCTCGTTACTAAATGCAACAAGATTGCAGGAGAATCTGGATATGACAACATGCATTTTTATGCCTCTTCAATAGCTGATTTTAACCTCGTTGGAGAAGAAGCGCCATTTCTTGCTTATGCTCTGCATGCATGTGATACAGCATCAGATGATGCTATTGCAAAGGCAGTTGAATATGGCTCAAGACATATACTTATAGCTCCATGCTGTGCCAGTACAGATATTAAACAGATAAAGGCTCCTGGCATAAAAGGCGAGCTAAGTACTCGCTTAGGAGAGACAGTTGTAAACAGCATGAGGGGTTTAATACTGGAGTACATGGGTTATGATGTTTCAATATCTGAATTCATCAGCCAAACTAATACTCCAAGAAATATCATGATAGCAGGGCATTACAGTGGAAGGCAGAATCCAGAAGCATGGCAAAAGTATGAAGCTCTAAAAGAGATGTTTGGGGTCGAAAGAACGCCTATGCTTGAGCAGTATCTTGCGCCAAGGCTTGAACAAATGGCAAGGTAATTCTGTGGTAAATCAGAAAACTATTTGAACAAAGTGAAAACCTCTGTTTCTAAAATGGCTGAATATACAAGTATGGGATTAGATAGTGGTCCAGATCAATACCCAATTATAGAACCAGATGAGTTGGATAGATTTCAAAGGATAGGGATAAAACTTGCTTTAGAACAGGATGATTTGCTTAAACGTAAAGTTGAAGTCGAGGGGATTCTAAGGAATGTTTCTTCTGAACGGAACCGCCTTTCATGTGTTTTACTTCTTGGAGGAACATATTGGTCAGGAGAGATTCAAGACAGCGGTTTATCCCTGATGGTACGAAGGTCTTTGCAGGAATCAGGTACGCACTCTAAAGAACATCTTCAGGCACTTATGGAATCCGCTAATTTAAATACACGAGTAGTCTTTCAGGGAAGATTACTGGATGAAGATGGAAAAAGGGTTCTTGACGTAATTGATTATAAAGTAAATAATGTAGAAACATATGGCTTTAAGTGATCATTAGAAGGGTTTTTCACATAAAATCACAAAGAAAAATTATAATTCATTCATTTAAAAGATTTATGAAAACTACTACTCTCAATAACCTCCCTCTCACTAGTTATCAACAAACCTTTAACGCCTAAGTTTTCTATTAATTCCAATCCTTTTTCTTTTCCTAAAACGAAAACAGAGGTAGCGATTGCGTCTGCGTCTATTGCTTTGTCTGTTATGATTGTTACGCTGATTAGCTCTGTTGCTGAGTAGCCTGTTTTTGGGTTAACGATGTGGTGGAAGCTCTTGTCAGGGTCAAAGAATCTTTCATAGTCGCCTGATGTGGCGATTGCTTTGTTGTTTAATTTGATTATTGTTATGTATTCGTTTGGGTCTCTTGGGTTTTCCAAGGCGATTTTCCAGTTTTCATTGTTTTTCTTTCCAATTGCCCTCATATCTCCGCCGGCATTGACTAAGGCATGCTCTATTTGGTTGTTTTTTAAAACTTCAACAGCTCTGTCTATTGCATAGCCTTTTGTAATGCCTCCTAAGGTTATTTTCATATCTTTTTTTAGTTCTATTTTTTCTTTATTAATAATTATATTTTCGTAATTGATTAGTTTTAATTTTTCATTGATTTCTTCTTCTGTTGGCGGCCTTTTGTTGATAGAGAATGATTCTTTGTATAGGTCTAAGATTGGCTGGACACTAATATCAAAAGCTCCGTTGCTTAATTCAGAATAATAATTCGCTTTTTTTAGATTGAATAACAAATCCCTGCTTGGGCTCGTTAGAAAACCATCTTTGTTTAGAAAAGAAAGCTCGCTATTATCTTTATAGCTGCTCAACAAGCTGTCAATTCTTTTTATTTCATTAAATGCTAAGTCAATTGAGTTTTTGGTTTTTTCTTTGTCAGTGTCAATGACTGTTATTGTGACTATAGTGCCCATCAAGTCTCTTGTTTCCTTTACTTCAATTGACTGGCAGCCGCTAACTAAAAGAATTAACAGAAATAAAACTAATTTCTTCATAGAAAAGCGGAATATTTGGTTTTTTAAAAATCTTTTCACAATATTTATATAATAAATAAAGAAATAAATTGTTATGAAAGCATTTAGTGGCGGGATAAAGCCAAAGCATTCTAAACTAACTGAAAAAAAGGAGGTAAAAGCTGCTAAACTACCTAAAAGGGTGGTTATTCCTTTGCTGCAACATACTGGAGCTGTATGCAAGCCATTGGTTAATGTTAATGACCATGTTGCTGTTGGCCAGAAGATAGGCGATTCTGAAGAGGATATGTCTGCTCTGATACACGCAAGCATTTCAGGGGTTGTCAAAGAGATAAAAGAAATGCCTCATCCTTTGGGAACAAAGGTTAATTCGGTAATTATAGAATCTGATGGAAAGATAGAATGGCATGAATCAGTTAAAGCAAGAGACAATGTTGACAGCTTGTCCAAAGAAGAGCTGCTTAAGATAATAAAAGAAGCAGGCATTGTTGGATTAGGAGGAGCTGGTTTTCCAACCCATGTTAAATTAAATGTTAAGGATAAAAAGATAGATACTTTGATAATAAATGGTGCTGAGTGTGAGCCATACTTAACTGCTGACCATAGGCTGATGCTGGAGCAAACTGAGAAGATTGTGAAGGGTCTCGAGATAATAAAAAAGGTGGTTGGCGCAGAAAAAGCAATAATTGGTGTTGAAGACAATAAAAAAGATGCAATTGCTTTGCTGTATGAGAAGGTTAAGGATAAAAATATAGAGATTGTTTCTTTGAAAACAAGATATCCGCAGGGAGCAGAGAAGCTGCTTATTTATTCTATATTGGGGAGAAAGGTTCCTGCAAGAGGCTTGCCTTTGGATGTTAATGTTGTTGTCAATAATGTAGGGACAGCAAAGGCTGTCCATGATGCTGTTTATGAGAATAAGCCAGTGATAGAACGGATTGTAACTGTTACAGGCGCTGTTAAAGATCCTGGTAATTTTACTGTTAGGATTGGGGTTTTGTTTAAGGATCTGATTGAGGAATGTAATGGGTATAGCGGAGATACAAAAAAGATTATTATGGGCGGACCAATGATGGGCATTGCTCAGGAAACAGCTAATGTTCCAGTGGTTAAAGGAACGACAGGTCTGTTGGTCCTGGACAAGATAGATATTGAAGCAAAAGAGCCATGCATAAAATGCGCAAGATGCGTTGATGCATGCCCAATGCTCTTGATACCTGCATTTATAGCAAAATTCTCTGGAAAAGAACTTTATGAGCAGGCTGATTCGTTCAATGCCCTGGATTGTTTTGAATGTGGTTGTTGCGCTTATGTTTGTCCCAGTAAAATACCTTTAGTTGAGTTGATTAAAAAGGGTAAAATGGAGATAATGAAAAAGTTAAAGAAAAAATAATTAACGAAAAAAATACCAATACTAAAAAACCAATAAAAAACTAAAAATAAATAGGGAGGATAGACATCGTCTGCACTTCATGTGCAACACAGAGTCCTCCACCCTCCTCGCTCTCTCGAAATATGAAAGTGCAAGGGGGTGGGGAACATTGGTTATGATGTCAAGAGCAAGGAGGAAGTATTCCCCCTAAGAAAAATAAAGAAAAGTTTTAATGATAAAAAAATAAATCGTAATGATAGTTAATAAAAATGGAAGAAAAACAGCTTATTGTTGACACATCGCCGCACATAAGAAAAAAGGAGAATATCAGCTACATAATGTGGTGGGTTGTTGTAGCCTTGCTGCCAGCAGCTATAATGGGCGTTTATCAGTTTGGGACAAATGCTTTATGGATAGTATTGGTCAGTGTAGCTGCTGCTGTTCTTACAGAGTTCTTTATCCAGGAGATTACGAAACAGAGGATAACGATAAAGGATGGCTCTGCTGTTATTACTGGATTGCTTTTGGCTTTGGTTTTACCGCCAACAGTTCCTTTGTGGATACCTATAGTTGGCTCTTTTATTGCAATATCCATTGCAAAGCATGCTTTTGGTGGCATAGGGCAGAACATCTTTAATCCTGCTTTGATTGGCAGGGCTTTTTTAGTTGCATCATGGCCTTTATTGATGACAACATGGTTGGCGCCTGATGGGATAACAGCAGCAACGCCGTTAGGAGCGTTAAAAGTAGGCGGTGAACTGATAGCAACTAATTCGCAATTGTTTTTAGGAAGTATTGGAGGCACTATTGGGGAAACATCTGCATTAGCAGTGCTGCTTGGGGCTTTTTTCTTATTCATTAAGAAAATAATCAGCTGGAGGATTCCTTTAGTTTACATTGGAACTGTGTTTTTACTGACGTGGGTGACTGGCCAGGATCCTGTTTTCCATATTCTAGCAGGCGGCTTGATGCTCGGAGCTTTTTTCATGGCAACTGACTATGTAACAACACCCATAACAAAAAACGGAAGGGTTGTGTTTGGCATTGGGTTAGGGATATTAACAGTTATCATAAGGTTGTACAGCGGATTGCCAGAAGGTGTTATGTATTCGATATTGCTGATGAATGGCTTAACCCCATTAATTGACAGGCATACAAAGCCAAAGGCGTTTGGAGCTAAAAAATGAGCGAGGCAATAAGATTAACAACAACATTGGTAATAATCTGTGTCTTATCAGCTATAACGCTTTCAGTAACTTATGACAAGACAAATCCAATAATAGAAACTAATAAGGCAGAAGCGCTGAATAATGCTTTGGAAGATGTTTTGCCTGCAGAGAGTTTTGAAGAGATAGAGGTTGGGATGAGCAGTATAGAGAGAGTATACAAGGGTTTTAACAATGAAGGTAATGTTATCGGTTTAGTGCTGTTATCTGAGAGAGCAGGATTCCAGGATTATATCACTACATTGATAGGTATTGACCTAGGGGCAAGGAGGGTTACAAAGGTAAACATCTTAGAGCATTTAGAAACACCCGGATTAGGAGCAAGGATTGAAGAAGATGAATTCCTATCACGATTTGAGGGCTATCTTGTTGCAGATGGAGTCACAAAAGCAACTGTAGATGCAGTAACAGGGGCAACAATATCCTCAGCTACTGTGATGAGTTCAGTGAGCGAAAGCGCAGAAGAGATTTTGAGGTTGATTAAAGAAGGAAGGGTAGAAGGCGTCAGATTTGAAGAGAAGGAAGAAGAAACAGTAAAAGAGAGGATTAATCAAACTGAATAAAATGTATGTACAAAACTTTTTGAAAGGATTGTGGAAACAGAACCCGATATTTAGATTAATCTTAGGTATGTGTCCTACGCTGGCTGTTACAAATGCAGCTATTAACGGCTTAGCTATGGGATTGGCTACTTTGTTTGTTTTAGTTTCTTCTGCTTTGATTGTTTCTTTAATCAGAAATTGGATTCCTTCTAAAGTAAGGATTCCTTCGTTTATTGTGATAATCGCGACGTTTGTTACAATAGCTGACTATATTTTGGCTGCAACTGTTCCTCCGATACATAAGGTGTTAGGCATATATGTTCCTTTGATTGTGGTTAACTGCATCATCTTAGGGAGGATGGAGGCGTTTGCATCAAAGAATTCATTGATTAATTCATTGATAGATGCTTTTGGAATGGGCATTGGGTTTACTTTAGGATTGATTATATTAGGCTCAGTAAGAGAGATTTTAGGCTTTGGAACTTTGTTTGGCATTACTTTATTGGGTTCGTGGTACCCTCAGATGTTAATAATGAAATTGCCAACAGGCGCTTTTGTGACTTTGGGCTTGCTGATAGCTTTGATGAATGTTATTTCAAGAAGAAAAACAGCACAGGTGAAAGAAAGTGGCTAATCTATTCGCAATCTTTTTTGCAGCAGCTGTAGTTAATAATTTTGTATTCTACAGATTCTTAGGAATATGCCCTTTTTTAGGCGTTTCCCGGAAGACAAATTCTGCTGTTGGGATGGGCTTGGCAGTTAGTTTTGTCATGGTTATAGCCGGGATTGTAACGTGGATGATACAGCACTGGGTTTTAGACCCTTTGGGCTTGCCTTTTTTACAGTATGTTTCGTTTATTTTAGTTATAGCATCATTAGTCCAGTTCATAGAGATGTACATGAAAAGGTATAGAGAAAAGATGTACAAGGCTTTTGGCATTTACCTGCCTTTGATTACAACGAATTGCGCTATTTTGGGTTTGGCTTTGCTTAATATTTTGAATAACTATAACTTTATTGAGAGTTTAGTGTTTTCAATCGGAGCAGGCGCTGGATTTACTTTGGCTTTGATTATTATGTCGGGCATTAGAGAAAGATTAGAGTTAGCTGATGTTCCCGAGGCTTTGAAAGGAATTCCAATAGCTCTGATAGTTGCTGGTTTGCTTGCTTTAGCTTTTGGCGGGTTTAGTGGGATGATATAAGAATTATTTTGTTGTTAAATAGTTTAAGAATCCTCTTTCTGCCCTATTGAGCCCTTGATCTTCTAATAATGGGGCTGTATATAAACAAGTCCTGTCAGGACAATATTCAAGAGTAAGTATATCTCCATTTTTAAAGGATATATCTAAGGTAGCGGTTCCTTCAGGAGCAGATCTCAGGAAACCAGAGATATCTCCTTCTGGAGTTCCTGCCATTACTTGAGGAATACCGTTCCCTTCAATTCTTAAACCATCTATTTCTTCTCTGTTTCGATTGATATACCCAATTATCCTACTATTACTAAAACGTCTTAAGCCATGAAACTCCAGTTCACAACACTCTATATCAAAAACAGGAAGGCCACTAACCCTCATAACTGTATAAGTCATGTCAATCTCTTTTACTTTTCCCTTCCCGTATCTATTTCTCCATGAGCCAGTTATAGGTGGTGTAGATTCTCCTTCTCCTTTCCCAGTAACAGGCATTATATAGCCTTTTTCTACATCCCCTCTAAACTCATCAATGAGTTTATCAAGAGGCGCCAGCCCTGTAGTTGTCATAATTCATCTCGGGAAATCCAAGGGATATATAAAGTTTATCACATCTCACAATCAAAACCCAAAATATTTTATAGTATTAAAATTATTCAATATAAAATGTTGATTGAGTCAATAATCGTAATGGCTGTTTTAGGATTTATATTTGCAATGATATTAAGCTGGGCTTCTAAGAGGTTTAAGGTAGAAGAGAAAGGCAAGATTGATGTTGAGAAGATGAAGAAGATAGTGGCTGTTCTGCCTAAGACTAACTGCGGCGGTTGTGGTTATCCTGGGTGTGGTGCTTTTGCAAAGGCTGTCTTAGATGGAAAGGCTTCGCCACATGGATGTATTGTTGGGAAAGAAGAAGTTGCTAAGAAGATTGAAGAGATTTTGAAGAGTTGAATGATAATATTGATAAATAACTGCTAGTTTCTACAAATTATGAAGCTGAATTTTAGTGATTTAGAGAAGGATTTAGAAGCTGTTTGTGAACAAATGGTTGCTGATATGGTGAATCCAGAGGTAGTAGGCTACATTGGGTCTAAGGCAGAGTTTATTGGGGATTTTTTTGCAGATAGATTTGACTGCGAATCAGTTTATCTGCCTTCCCTGCATGTAAATGGGCACACTAGGGCTGCAAAAAAGATGTTAAATGCTATGTTACGTCATTTTCCCGAAAGAGCCTTAGTGCCCATTTCAAACATATATAAAAAGTATATACAATCTGCAAGCAGGTGCATTCCTGAAGGCTTCACATTAGATGGTTCATTAAATTATGAAGGGGATTCGCCAATTTTACTGGTTGATGACAGTGCATTCACAGGAGAAACATTAGATGCATGGAAGCAAGAAGTAGAGAAAACCACTGGAAAAAAAGTATACACATTCTCAATCACAGTGATTGATGGATATAGGCCGGATTACTATTGTATTGAAGACTGGCGTCCGTTTGAATGGAGACCCATAGGAGTATAAGATTGGGGAGATTTTAAAAAACTAAAATCAACCATTAGCAACCTTTACAGTCTGAGGTTTCTCCAACTCTGATTTTTTACTATTCTCATTGTGGAGTATGTTGTCAACAAGCTCGCCATAGTCCTTTGCTCCTCTTGAGCTTTTTGCGTATGAGAAGATTGAGCATTGCTTCTTAGGGGCTTCTTTCAGCTTTGAGTTTGCCATTATTGGGTTGGATATAATCCCATAATGCTCGCTTTGTACCTGATTAAGAATCTCCTTGGAAACCCTCAGTCGTTTGTCATAGAAAGTAGGAATTATTTTTGTGATGGTTACTTTGTCATCTTTTGTCTCTTTGTTGAATTTCTCTATTGTTTCGACTGTTTTCGTCAATACTTTGTAGCCTAATACATCTGTTGAAACAGGAATAAAAACCTCATCAGCATATGCCAAAGCATTGATAGTCATTATTCCAAAATTGGGCGGACAGTCAAGTATGACATAATCATAGTTAGTGGTTTTTTCCATTTTCAGGCTTAAGAGATAGTTTTTGTTTGCTCTTGCTGCCAATGACTCTTCAATACCATTTAACGAATCGCTGCTTGAAAGCAGGTCAAGATCTTTTCCCATGTGGATTACACATTCTTCAAGTTCTGCGCCATTAGCTATAAGATGGTATATATCTTTGATAGGCTCTTCTGATTTCAGGCAGTGCCTTATGCTGCCCTGTGAATCCATGTCTATAAGAAGGACCTTTTTGCCTTTTCTTGCAAGGCCTGCTGCAATATTAACAGCTGTAGTAGTCTTTCCTACTCCGCCTTTTAAGTTGAAAATGCATATTTT
>Ga0187833_10005303_pt1 | contig 12219 bp, 7 predicted proteins | sample ETNtaG_37_FD_167968 | JGI IMG/M metagenome (GOLD analysis project Ga0187833, IMG submission 167968) | Marine microbial and viral communities from oxygen minimum zone, Eastern Pacific Ocean - ETNP2014_SV_400_PacBio MetaG (Illumina Assembly) | ecosystem: Environmental > Aquatic > Marine > Hypoxic... | reverse complement strand
AGGAGGCAATAGAGAATTATAAGAAGGCCATAGAACTGGATCCAAAGGTTGAACTTTACTACAACGGCCTTAGCATTGCACAATGGAGGCTTGGTTTAAAAGAGGAAATAGTAGAGACTTATAAGAAGGCGATAGAACAGAATCCAGAGGATGCAGGCTACTACAAAAGTCTTGGCTTTGCACAGTGCAGACTTGGTTTAAAAGAGGAAGCAATAGAGAGTATTGAGAAAGCCATTGAACTAGACCCAGAGGATGTAGACAACTACTACTACAGCCTTGGCTATGTACAAGGTGAGTTTGGTTTATATAAGGAGGCAATAGAGAATTATAAGAAGGCCATAGTACTGAAGCCAGAGGTTGCATACTATTACGATAGTCTTGGCGATGCACAACGTAAGCTTGGTTTATATAAGGAAGCAATAGAGAATTATAAGAAGGCCATAGAACTGGATCCAGTGCTTGCAGACTATGACAACCTTGGCGATGCACAATATGAGTTTGGGTTGTATAAGGAGGCAATGGAGAGTTTTAAGAAAGACATGGAACTGAAGGAAGAGGTTGCAAGCTACAACGAAGATATGTTACAAATGCCACTTCAAGAAGAAGAGAAAGACCCTGAAGACGCTCTTTTCGAGTCGGTTAAATCTTATGATCAGATAAGACACTATGATGAAGCGTTAAAGTGTCTACGTGAATTATTATCCATAAGCGATAATCTTGAAAAGAAAGTTCGTTATGTATTATATATGGGAGCCTTGATGGAAAAAAAAGAAGATTTCAAAGCTGCCGTTCGGCAATATCGAAAAGCTTTGCGTCTTAAACCCAGCATTAGAACTACCTTGTATTTTAGTAATAATAACCTTGGATTTAGTCTCAATAAGCTAGGTAAATATAAAGAAGGCGAAAAGTATTGTATTGCGGCAACAAAATTAATTGGGTTTAGGTCAAATGCCTATAAAAATCTTGGAGTTTCACTAGAAGGGCAATTACGTTTCAAAGAAGCGGCAGAGGCATATATCCGTGCTATGCGAGCAGATCCTGGAGATTGTAGATCACTCAAACATCTGGAAACATTGTTAGATTCCCAACCTGAATTAAAATGTGAATTTGCAGAACAACTAAGATTATATCGTCAATCAGTAGATAGTTCCCAAAAAGAATTCATAATCCAGCAAAAGTATGATATAAAGAAATTGCATCCTGCCTAGTAGCATGTTCTATAAATAACATTGCATGTAATGTATGAACTTTTCCGCTGTTTTTCCATAAAGTAAATAATAATTTTTTAGGTGTATTACACAAAGGTAATCGTGCCAATTTATACATATGAATATTCAGAACGGTATATGGGTATCCCAATCATGGAAATATTCAAGGACGGAGAACCGTTTTGGGAGGATTTGCCAGGCGCAATAACACATTTTAGTTTTGGCATAGAGAAAGCCTACATGCTATTAAATTGCATGCCAAAAATTAAGGAATTTAATGAGTCAGTTGGAGGAATAGGAATTAATGTTAGTCAATATCGAAATGAGAACAACATATATAACTTTCAATGTAATATATGCCGGCTTTATTGGAATGGACACCCATACTTGAAGATCATATATTACAAAACAATAAATTTCGGACTTTTAAAATCAGAATCCATTATTGAATTAGAAGATGAGATTAAAACATTTTGCGATATTTACTCTTCAATATTAGATAGAGAAAGGTACCTCACTTAACATTTCCTGAATCTTTTATATTGCAAAACACCCCCACTCTTTTATAATAACCACCAATAGGCAGCAGTTACAGTTCACTTTTACCACATTTTAAATATCTTCAAAAAATGTCTTACTTGTTTGCATAAGTAAGCGTTTCACAAACATTTATATTCACGAGCGGTGCCTCCTATTTAGAGCTTGGCGTTATACTTGTTTGAGAGTCTATAAATGTTACTTGATAACAAAAAAACTGGAAAAGTCGGTGATGTACTGAAGGAGAACCTCAAAAACGATTCCCGGCTATCTATTATCTCTGGCTTGTTTTCTATTTACGGATTTGAGGCTCTTAAAAAAGAACTACACCATGCTGAATCAATACGCATAATATTCTCAAAAATGCAGCAAAGAGAAGATGGTGTATTGTCCACGAGTTTTGATGGGCTAAATGGTGACGGTTTCGAACGTCGTTTTCAAAACAGATTAACTCAGTCTCATATTGCCAGAGAATGCTTTGAGTGGTTATCAGAAAAAGTGGAAATAAAAGCAACAAACAATCCACATATTCTAAACCAAAACTTATTCCATATAGAAAACTTAAATGATGAATCAGTGGCTATTCAGGGCAGTTCAAATTTTACCTCTTCAGGACTAGGTTACTCTGAATCAGATAACTTTGATATGAATACCTGTTCTTCTGATTCAAACAGTACCAAAGATCTTCTGGGATGGTTTGACTCGATATGGAATAACTCTGATGCCGTTTATGAAACAAAAGAACTACTCCTTAAGCATCTTGATACCATAATTAAAGACAACTCACCTGAATTTATCTACTTTCTTACCCTCTTCAACATTTTCAAAGAGTTCCTTGAAGAACTTGATGAGGAAAACATTATTAAAATCAAAACTGGCTTTAAAGATACACTTATCTGGAATAAGCTATACAAATTCCAGCGAGATGGAGTACTAGGAGCTATTGAAAAACTCGAAAAGTATAACGGATGCATTATAGCTGATAGTGTAGGGCTTGGAAAAACCTTTGAAGCATTAGCGGTAATAAAATATTATGAATTGCGAAACGATCGTGTTCTTATTCTCTGCCCTAAAAGATTGAGAGAAAACTGGACTATTTATACAATAAACGACAAACTCAATACTCTTGCAGGGGATAGATTTAATTTCGATGTATTAAATCATACAGACTTGACTAGAGTTCAAGGCAAATCTGGAGAAATTAACCTAGAAACCATTAATTGGGGCAACTATGATCTCATTGTAATTGAGGAATCACACAATTTCCGCAACAATAATTCCCGTAAAGATGGTTTTACACGCTACTCACGTCTTATGGATGAAATTATTAAGTCAGGAGTTAAAACCAAGGTCTTGATGCTCTCTGCCACCCCTGTCAATAACAGGATGAATGATCTTAAGAATCAGGTTGCTTTCATCACAGAAGGAATTGACGATAGTTTTGTAGATTTAGGTATCTCCAGTATTGAACAAACCCTTAAAAATGCACAAGCAAGATTCAATCAATGGCTTGATCTGGATGAAGAGGAGCGTCAACTTGACATTCTTCTTGAGAAGATGAGTTTCGATTATTTTAAACTACTAGATATCCTAACTATTGCCCGTTCTCGAAAACATATTGAAAAATATTATGACATTGCGGAGATAGGGAACTTTCCTGAGCGCTTAAAGCCAATTAATATTAAGGAAGATATAGATCTTACAGGGCAATTTCCACCACTTAGCGAGATAAACAAAACAATCAGGAGATTAAATCTCAGTGCATATTCTCCTCTAAAATATGTGAAAATTGAGAAACGTGAAGAATATGGCCGAAAATACGATATTCAAGTCAAGGATGGTTCGTCTGTCTTCAAGCAGATTGATCGCGAACAGAGTCTTATTCATTTGATGCGTGTTAATCTTTTTAAACGAATGGAAAGTTCAATTAACTCATTTGCTCTCACACTGGAAAAATTGCTCTATGAAATAAATAATCTCATTGAGCGTATTGATGCTCATGATGAAGAAAGTATCGAAGAGTTGAGTATTGAAGACATTGAAATAGATTCACCAGAATTTGATGCTGTTTTAATTGGCAAAAAGGTCAAAGTATTGATCAATGATATTGATGCTATCCGCTGGAAGCAAGACCTAGAAGACGACCATCAAAGACTTACTTCTCTGTTGAATGATGCCCGTACCATTAATTCTATTCGGGATGCAAAACTCCATAAACTGAAGACTATTATTGAACACAAGTGCAATAATCCAATAAATCCAGAAAATAAAAAGATAATCATATTTACTGCTTTTGCCGATACGGCTCTTTACCTCTATGAAAATATTGCTGAGTGGGCACAGTCAAATCTTGGAGTTTATTCGAGCTTGATAACTGGTAGTAAACCAGTTAAGACTACCATGCCGGGAATAAAACAAAATCTAAGCAATCTTATTATTTCTTTTTCACCACGTTCTAAAGAGCGAGAAAAGATTGATTCCAGTATTACAGATGAAATAGACATTCTGATTGCAACAGATTGTTTGTCAGAGGGACAGAATCTTCAGGATTGTGATTATCTGATTAATTATGATATTCATTGGAATCCAGTACGTATAATCCAAAGGTTTGGACGTATTGATAGGCTTGGTTCACAAAACCAGTCTGTTCAGCTATTGAATTTCTGGCCTAACATGGAGCTTGATGAATACATCAATCTCGAAGCTCGTGTAAGTGGTCGTATGATACTTCTTGATATTTCTGCTACTGGAGAAGAAAACATAATTGAATATGACGAAAAGAAAAAAATGAACGATTTGGAATACCGTCGTAAACAGCTACAACATCTTCAGGAAACTGTAGTCGATATTGAAGAAATGTCAGGAGGGGTATCTATTACAGACCTTACACTTAATGATTTCCGCATGGATTTAAGCCAGTATACGAAAGAACAGGCTGGTGATTTTGGGACTACCCCAACTGGCCTCTATGCTGTCATTTCTTCCGATAACACGGTATATGATTCAGAAATTGAGCCTGGTATAATATTTTGTCTTAAAAATGTAAGCAGCAAAATTAAATTAGAAAGTTCCTATGCAATTGCGCCTTACTATCTTGCTTATGTCACAGATAGCGGAAATGTAAAATACAATTTCATGCAGACAAAAAAGATTCTTGATCTTCTCAAGAAGTTAAGTCTAGGGTTACACAATCCAGATAAGAGAGCAATTGAATTATTTAATAAATTCACTAATAATGCAAAAGATATGAGCCATTACCGTTCCTTGCTAGAGACTGCAATTAACAGTATCATTGGCAAGACTGAGGAAAAGGGAGTAGAGAGTCTCTTTAGTCGGGGAGGCACAGTCCTTAGCAAAGATACATTCCAAGGGATTGAAGATTTTGAAGTAATCAGCTACCTTATTTTGAAATAAGTATGATAATAGATTTATTTTACAAGAAACTTGCCATTCCAGATGATTGTTATCTTGGTAAACGTGTGTACAAAAAGCTCTTTTATGAAAATGCAAAACTTGGTGTAACTGATAAAAAGGCGTTTACTAATGATATTGAAGAAATCGAATGGCATTATACACTCAAACCAGAAACTATCAATATTCATAGTTTTGAAGACGAGGAAAAAGAGTATCATGAAATTGCAATAATTCAGGTTGTACTTAAAGAAGCAACACGTTATAAACGGATTGCACATATCATTCAGCGTGCTATTCCCTATCCAATATTTATCGTTTTTATAGATGGTTCCAGTGTTGCGCTTAACGTTGCAATGAAACGAATCAATCGTGCAGATAGTGAAAAAATAACAATAGATGAGTTTCACGATACTAATTGGATAGATTTAGAGAAACTCACAGATTATGAATCAGATTTCTTAGAAAGTTGTGCTATTAAAGACTTTTCGTATAATAATTTCTTTGAATTCTATTCCGACCTTGTTAAAAGAATAATTGCCCTAAACTGTGCAGAATTAAGTGGAGTATACTCTGTAAATTCAAAATATAAGGATAGTGACCGAACAAAAGTATTAAATAGCATTGAAAAATTACAACATATGCAGGCTGAATTACGCTCTGAGATAAAAAAAGAGAGTCAATTTAACCGCAAAGTTGAGTTAAATGTACAAATCAAAAGTATTTCAAAACAAATAGAGCATCAAAAAGCATGCATTTAATATCGAGGAGTATTTAATGAAAAAACTAGACCCTAAAACAGACGGTTCCAGTAAAGATATTGTTAAAGAAAATATTGAAAAGTTAAAACAAATCTTCCCTGATGTATTTAGTGAAGAGAAGGTTGACTTTGACAAGCTACAAGAGGTAATGGGTAGTTATGTTGAAGATAAAGAGGAACGTTATAGCTTTACTTGGTATGGTAAGTCTCAAGCAAGGCGTATTGCTCAAACTCCTTCTACAGGAACCTTAAGTCCTTGCAAAGAAGAAAGTAAAAATTGGGATAAAACTCAAAATCTCTTTATTGAAGGAGATAATCTGGAAGTGTTGAAGTTACTTCAGAAATCCTATCATAAAAAGGTAAAGATGATATATATTGATCCGCCATACAACACAGGGAATGAATTTATCTACCCAGATAATTACAAGGATAATTTGGATACCTATTTGAAGTATACAGGACAGAGAGACAGCGAAGGATATAAATTTTCTACAAATACAGAAGCCGCTGGACGCTATCATACTAATTGGCTGAATATGATGTATCCTCGTTTGAAATTGGCAAAAAACTTACTTAGGGATGACGGGGTTATATTTATTTCGATAGATGATAATGAGGTAAGCAATTTGAAAAAGCTTTGTGATGAGATTTTTGGTGAGGAAAATTTTGTTAGAAATTTACCTACCATTATGAACCTAAAAGGAAATAATGACGAGTACGCATTTGCTGGAACACATGAATATACATTAGTGTATTGTAGGAATAGAGAAAAAACAAAATTTAATGAATTTTCATTAAGTAATGAAGAATTTGATAACTGGGAAGAAGATGAATACGGATATTATAAAAAAGGTGCTAATTTAAAATCCACTGGTGGAAATGCTCCAAGAGCTAAACGTCCAAACTTGTATTTTCCTATTTACATTGGGAAGGATAATTCTGTAGCCCTTAAAAGAGTAAAAGATTCGGATATTGAAATCTTTCCTATAACAAATGATCAAGAAATGTCCTGGAGATGGAGTAGAGAAAAGATAAGTAATGAACTATATAATATAATTGTTGTTAGAAATGGAGATGATATTTCTATTTATAAAAAGCAAAGGCCAAATATAGGGGAACTCCCAACAAAGAAACCCAAATCAATTTTTTATAAACCTGAATATAGTAGTGGTAACGGAACTAACGAATTAAAGAGTTTATTCACTAACAAAATATTTGATAATCCAAAACCTCTGACTTTAATAAAAGACTTTATTATTCTTGGAATGGATCAAGATGATATTATACTGGATTTTTTCGAGGGTTCTGGCACTACCGAACATGCAGTTCTCGACTTGAATAGCGAGGTTGGTGGAAAGAGAAAATTTATTTGTGTACAATTGCCAGAACCATGCCAAGAAAATTCAGAAGCATTCAAGGCAGGATATAAAACGATTGCTGAAATCGGTAAAGAACGCATTCGTCGAGCAGGTGAGAAGATTCTGGAAAATAATAAAGATAAAGATAGTATTGAGAATTTAGATGTTGGTTTTAAGGTCTTTAAACTAGATTCTTCAAACATAAAGTCATGGGATGTAGATTTTGATAATCTTGAGCAGTCTCTATTTGATGCGGTACACAATATCAAAGATGAGCGAACAGAAGATGATGTACTCTATGAAATACTACTTAAATACGGTCTCGATCTGACACTACCAATTGAGGAGCGTAAGATTGCTGGTAAGACTGTTTATTCAATTGGTATCGGAGCATTGGTAATTTGTCTTGATTCTGAAATTACCATTGATGTAGTTGAAGGAATTGGAAAGCTCAAAGCGGAGCTTAAACCAGAAGTGATGCGTATAGTCTTTAAAGACAGTGGATTTAAGGATGATGTGATAAAGACAAATACCATCCAGATACTTAAACAGTACAATATTGAAGATGTAAAAAGTCTATAAAAAGGTAAATTATGAAGTTTAAATTTAATCCAAACCTTCCTTATCAGGGACAAGCTATAGAATCTATTTCGACTATCTTTGAAGGGCAGGAAATTTGCCAAACTAATTTTACCATGCCAAGTATTGATAGTAGTGGTCAAAGGAAATTGTTTTCTGCTGAATCAGACTTAGGAATCGGAAACAAATTAGAATTACTTGACGAAGAAATACTTGAGAATGTCAAGAATATACAACTTAGAAACGGATTAAAACAGACAAAGAAACTTGATTCAAAAAATTTCACTGTGGAGATGGAGACTGGTACTGGGAAAACCTATGTCTACCTGCGTTCTATCTTTGAGATGAATAAGCGGTATGGTTTTACTAAATTTATTATTGTAGTGCCTTCAATTGCGATTAAGGAAGGTGTGAATAAATCTTTAGAAATTACTGAACTCCACTTCAAAGAGCATTATGATAATACACCATATGATTATTTTGTATATGATTCTACAAAGCTAGGAGAAGTTAGAAACTTTGCAACAAACGATGCAATCCAGATCATGGTAATCAATATAGATGCGTTTCTTAAAAAGAATAATAATATTATTCATCGTGCACAGGACAAAATGAGTGGTGCAAAACCAATCGAATTTATCAAGGCAACAAATCCGATTGTTATCATTGACGAACCTCAAAGTGTTGACACTACAGAGAAATCTAAAGAAGCCATAGATTCACTAAATCCGTTATGTACCTTACGTTATTCGGCTACTCATAGGGATAAACATAATCTGATGTATAAACTTGATTCCATTGATGCTTATGATCAAAAACTCGTAAAACAAATCGAAGTTGCTTCTATTCAGGTAAAAGATGGTCATAACAAAGCCTATATTAGATTGTTAAGTGTTGATAACAAGAAAAGTCCTATTACTGCAAAAATTGAGTTTGATGCTCTTAAGAGCGCAAAGACAGATAGGAAGACAATAAAAGTAAAAAGTGGTTCTGACTTATTTGATATGTCTGGTGGTAGAGATGTTTATGAAGGGTATGTGATTAACGATATATATTGCGAAAAAGGCAATGAATGTATAGATTTTACCAGTAATGAAGACATTGTCTATTTGAATCAAACAGTAGGAGATGTCAACCAAGATGAGTACAAGAAACTACAGATTCGTAAGACCATTGAAGAACATCTTGAAAAAGAGTTGAAATTAAGGTCTCAGGGATTGAAAGTGCTTAGCCTCTTTTTTATTGATAAAGTTTCAAACTATCGCATCTACGATGAATCGGGGAATCCACAGAAAGGTAAATATGCTTTGATTTTTGAAGAAGAGTACCAAAAACTAATAAAGAAACCAAAATACAAGACGCTGTTTGAAGATGTAGATACACAATCTTTAGCAGAGGATGTTCACAATGGATACTTTGCAATTGATAAGAAAAAGGATTCAAGAGGGCAAAATCTCTTAAAGGAATCAACTGGTGAAGGAAAAACTATTGCTGATGAAAGTGCATACAACTTAATTATGAAAGATAAGGAGAAACTTCTTAGTTTTGAGTCCAAATTGAAATTCATATTTTCTCATTCTGCTTTAAAAGAGGGTTGGGATAATCCCAATGTATTCCAGATATGCACACTGAACGAAACATCATCAGTAATGAAAAAAAGGCAAGAAATTGGACGAGGACTCCGTATTGCTGTCAATCAGGAAGGTGAAAGGGTTTTCGGTTTTGATGTAAACACACTGACAGTTATGGCAAATGAGTCTTATGAAGATTTTGTGAATCAACTCCAAAAAGAAATTGAAGATGAAGAAGGAATTAAGTTTGGTGTAGTAGAAAATCATTTCTTTGCAAACATTGTAATTAAAAACGAAAAGGGAGAGGAAGAGTACTTGGGCACTGAAACATCAGAGAAATTATGGTCACACCTTCTTGAGAAGAACTATATTGATAAGTATGGCAAGGTACAAGATATCTTACGTAATGACCTCAAAGAAAACAAAGTTGCATTGCCAGAAGAGCTTACACCATATGCAAGCCAAATTACTGCTACTTTGAAAAAAGTTGCTGGTAACTTAAATATTAAGAATGCAGATGATAAAAAGACAGTGAAGCTTAACAAAGCGGTTTATTTAGGCGAAGAATTTAAACAGCTTTGGGAGAGAATTAAATACAAAACAACTTTTCAAGTGCAGTTTGATATCGGTAAACTCATTGAAGCTTGTGCAAAAGAAATCAGGGAAAATTTGATTGTAGGAAAGGCAAAGTTTCTCTATCAAAAGGGTTTGACTAAAATCGAACGTAGTGGTGTTGGTGTAGAAGAAGTTCGTAAAACGACTCACGTGTACGATGCTAAGGATTATGCGCTTCCAGATATTGTTAGTTATCTCCAAAATGAAACCAACCTTACTCGAAGGACACTTGTTGCAATACTAACAAAATGTGAAAGGCTAAAGGATTTTATGAACAACCCTCAGAAATTTATTGATGAGGTTAGCACTATGATCAAACACCAGATGAGGCAGTTTATTGTCGATGGTATAAAGTATCAAAAAATCGGAAACGAACATTATTACGCTCAAGAACTATTTGAAAATATTGAACTGATAGGCTATTTGAACAAAAATATGCTTGATAGCAAAAAATCAGTATATGACCATGTAGTTTACGATTCTGATATAGAATCAGAGTTTGCTAAATCTTTTGAAAAAAGCGATGATGTCAAAGTATATGCAAAGCTACCTGGATGGTTTAAAATTGATACGCCTCTTGGAAGTTATAACCCAGATTGGGCAGTATTGATACAACACGAAGATGAAGAGAAGCTTTATTTTGTAGTTGAAACAAAAGGCAGCCTCTTTACAGAAATGCTTCGTCCGGCAGAGCAAGCCAAAATAGATTGTGGCCGTGAACATTTCAAAGCACTCGATGAATCGGTAGGATTTACTGTTGCAAATAAATTTGATACTTTTATGGATAAAATTGCTGGGTAGTATTTGAAGCGTTAGGTGTAGAATGATATGGTTAAATTAGGAAGAATAGAGTTATGAAGAATTCTACTAAAAGGAGTGAGAAATATTTAAGCGCCAAGGAATCACTCCCTAAAAACCTTCATGCAATTTATGATCAGTTAGTTGAGGAATATATATTTCACACGGAGAAGCATTACGGTAGAGGGTATGTAGCATATAATGTTCTGGCAGACCTTGTGAAAGATGGTTGGAGGCCACCTGAAAAAGCAGAAAATACAAAATGAAAGGATAGAAAAGGAGAGAGGGTATTGAAGTAAGATAAGAAGTAACGAAAGGGGTAGTAGGGGTAAAATTATTTTGATTTAATTGCCGTAACAAGTTCTTCCTTGATTTCATTTCAAAAAGGAGTAATATAACGCTACCTTAGAAGCAGTAGTAAACGTTTTTTTTGTGGCAATAATAGGCTGTTAGTCCTTCTAGGGTTAACGGCCTTTTTTTGTTGCTACAGTATGGCTCAAGAAAAAGCTGAGGGGATTGGAAACAACCCCTGAGAAAACTACTGTTTTCTAAGGCAGCTTAATTCTTGAGCCCTTTTTATTGGGAGAGGGGGTGAGATAAAATGACAAAGAGAGTTGCTATCTATGTGCGTGTGTCTACCAAAGACCAGAGTGTTGAGATGCAACTGCATGATCTGGAGAGGTATTCAAAGGAGCGAGGTCTTAATGTATTTAAAGTGTATCAAGACGATGGTGTGTCTGGCACCAAAGACAATAGACCGGGATTAAATCAATTAATGAATGATACCCGGAAGCGTAAGTTTGATGTTGTCCTGGTCTGGCGGTTTGACCGTTTCGCACGTAGCACAAAACACCTTGTAAATGCCCTGTACGAGTTCAGGAACTTAGGAATTGATTTCATTAGCTATCAGGAGAACATCGACACGTCCAGTCCTTTAGGTGAAGCCATATTCACGATTATATCAGCTATGAGCAAATTGGAGCGTGACATCATTGCAGAGAGGGTCAAAGGTGGGTTGCGTAAAGCCAAGGCAAGTGGCAAGCGATTAGGAAGACCTGAGAGCGAGGTTGACACTGATAAGATAGTTGAATACAAAGAGCAAGGCAAGTCAATACGTGAGATCGCCAAAGAGATGGGAATACATCGAAGCAAGGTAGAAAGGACATTAAAACTAAGTGACTCGAAAACCTCTGAAACTTGCACGTCGTAAGTATTTGATCTTCAATAGTCCAAATTTGTGGTTTTAGGTGTCTTATAAACAAGTGTTTTTAAGACACAATTATTAAGCTTGCTACGGAATAGAAAGAGTCATATTTAAGGTATGATTCTCAAGGAATTGACGCAAGCTGGTTTCATGAAGCTATTTTTTAATTAATATTTGT
>Ga0187833_10005302_pt1 | contig 12220 bp, 8 predicted proteins | sample ETNtaG_37_FD_167968 | JGI IMG/M metagenome (GOLD analysis project Ga0187833, IMG submission 167968) | Marine microbial and viral communities from oxygen minimum zone, Eastern Pacific Ocean - ETNP2014_SV_400_PacBio MetaG (Illumina Assembly) | ecosystem: Environmental > Aquatic > Marine > Hypoxic... | reverse complement strand
TGGATGTCATTCTCGCCATCTCGGCGGCGGGCCGAGCGGCCTACGAACTGGCCGCGACGGGAACTCCGGCACTGCTGGTCTCGTCCATCGGCCACGAACGCCCCGCCCCCTATTCCCCCATGTTAAATGGCAAAAAACCGTGAAGAAGCTCTACGAAAGAAACATCAAGAATTTTTTCGGGCCGGACCGAACCAGCCACATCCCCAACACGCTCAATGTCGAGCTGACCAACGCCTGCAACCTGAGATGCCCGATGTGCCCGAACCCCTATATGAAACGCAAAAGGGGCATGATGGACATAAAGATTTACAAGGACATTTTGGATGAAGCGGTCGAACTGGGCGTAAAACAGGTGGGACTGTTTGCTACCGGTGAATCGCTTCTTCATCCGCGCGTTGGCGATTTTGTCGCGCTGACGAAACGCAAGCGTGTTTACACCTACATCACGGCCAACGGCGCCAAGATGGGCCCCGGACTGCACGAGGATCTGATCGATGCCGGCCTGGACAGCATGAAGTTCTCCATCGACGCCCACAATCAGGAGATTTACTCGAAAGTCCGGCCCGGCGGCCAGATCGAGACCGTCTTCGAGAACCTCCGCAAAATGGACCGGCTGCGCAAGGAAAAGAAGTCCAACATGCAGCTCCACGTCCTTTACACCATCAGTGGCGAGAACGAGCAATACGTCGAGGATTTCAAGAAAATCGTCGGTCCATACGTGGACGATATCCAGTACTTCGCCTCCCTCTCGATCAGCCAGGGCGCCGGCAAAGAGGTAACCACCTCCCTTCGCTCCGAACGTGTCGCCGCAATCATTGAAAAGCATCGGAAAAAATCGGTTTGCCCCAATCCATGGAACCGCCTTTCGATATCCTGGGAAGGCTATTTGATGGCCTGCTGCCTGGATTTCGAGCTCGACCTCGCTTACGCGAAATACGAAAAAGGGCGGCTCAAGGAACACTGGAACAACAGCGGAATCAACGATATCCGCGAAAGTCTTCTTAACCATGACCAGACAAAGTATCTCGTCTGCGCCAAATGCGACGCCACCAACTACGACCTTCCCGCCCTATCGAAGGAAATCGACGAACTGTATCGATAGATCTTTCGACAGCATATTCCATGACTGGAGCGCCCATAAACCAGTGAGCGAACTCGACATATCCGGACGGAACCTCGGGCTTGGCCATTCCGCTTGCGTCATCGCCGCTGGCGGCGCGACGGCTTGCGAACCGAGGTGAACGCCACGCGCATCTACATCCTGGAGCGTACCTCCCTGGCGGACATCAGCTTGCTTGATCCTTCCCCACGGAACGGTGATGTCGTCGTTTACCTGCGCCCGGCTCAGGATCCAAACAATAAATACACCGGAAAACTGGAAGACCAGGGAGTTTCCGTTATCTGGGGGGAAAGCCTTCTTAACCTCGAGGACAGCACCCGGATCGACCGACTGGGTGCCCAGTTCGTCGATCGCTGGCATTACGACGGGGAAAGAGACATCAGCTTGGCGGGAGACCTATCGCTCGGCGAGTTCGTCAGCCCCGAAATCGCCGCTCGCAGCATCCCCTGGTATCTGATTCGCACCGGCGAGATCATCAGGCGGGCCCTGGAACTACATCCGCGATCGGACCCCGTCTTCAGCGACCTCGCCGATGGCGAGTCCTTGTTGCGGGTCATGCCGAAATATCTTCCCCTTCAATCGATCGCGACGCTGGTCGCCGACGAGAAAGGAAAGACGTTTCGGCCGGTGAACGCCGTCAACCCGCTACCTTCGTTCTACCGAAGGCGGGATATCGTCTCCTGGAAACGGAACTTGAAGTCCTATCTCGGGGGTTTCCGGCCACGCTATCTGGCGGCTCGATGGCGCATCTTCATGCGGAAGCTGAAAAGGAAACCCGCCCCCGATATCTACCTTTTTCTAGGCAGGGGAATCGATATCGTTGCCGGAAAGATCATCAAACGGGGGAAGATTCGTATCGCCGTCGATCAACCCATCATTCCGGGCAGTGAAGTCCTGCGCTTCGACCATCTTTTTGCAATCCCGAAAGCGGCGGAGATCAGCGCCGCCAAACGTCTGCTCGAACACGCAGCAACCCTGGAGGGCCGCTTCGAGGCCTCGAACAGGTTTGCCTTCAACGGCATCAATTACGGTCCGCTTCTGGCGCGCACGGCCCGCAAAACCTTGAAGCAAAACCTTCCGATCACCTTGTTCACGCTGGCTACAGTCCGCAAGATGCAGAACATCCTGGGGTTTTCCTCGGCGGTCGTGGCCGGCGAGGGCGCCCTACCCGGACGCAGTCTCGTCTACCTTAACAAAGGCACAAACGTCCGCCTGTATTTCATCCGCCACGGTTTCAGCACCATAAAATGCCCATTCAACGCCATGGGACACAACAATCCCCACGTCACCTATCTTGCCTGTGGCGACGATCACCGGGAAGAATACGGCACCCACTTGCCGGCGGAAGAAAAACCTCGAACCATCGTTACCGGCAGCCCACTTTCGGTTGGCACGAATGCCGTCAGTGGGAAGCGTTCTCGTTCTCACCGCAAAAGAGTTCTTTTACTCAATTACGGTTTCGCCCGTTTCTGGACCGCAAGCCGCATAAGAAAAATCGATACCTACACCATCGATCTTTTCAAGGTCGCAAGGAATCTTATCGCCGACGGGTGGACAGTTGGCTACCGCACACACCCGGAGTTCGGAGGACACGCACTCGAGCGGCGATTGGCCGGTGAAATGGGACTGGAGGGAAAGATCGTCTGGGACAGCCATCCGAATTATAACAGTGCTCTACTCGCCTACGACGTCGTGGTCAGCAACGTATCCAGCACCCATTACCAAGCCCTTTACGCCGGTTGGCCGACCGTATTTTACGAACCGGTCGGCGAAAACGAAAAGGGCGGCCAGGGCCTGGGGTGCGAGGATTTTTTCGTCGGCCTGCCGGTGGCGAAGGATATCGAACAACCGATCGCCACCGATCCGCTCCGGCTTGAAGAACTGATCAGGGAGACCCTGGACCCGGACAGTCTTACATCGGTTTTCCCGCACAAATTCTTTACGGAGCACGCCCACCGCTTCATCGGACCGAGGCCGGATGAATCGGATGCGGTAATCGCGGAATTCCTGGAATCGGAACTGCTTGGCCCGTTCGGCCACGAAACCGGAAAGAAGGAACAGGCTGCTTGAGCGGTTCTCGCCCGCCATTCCCATGACACGGTCCATGCAACATCCGAGATCGAGCGAATTCTCCGCTCTATTAACAGCGGGAAACGCCCCGGCTCCGGCAGTGCGGTCCCCGGAATTCAGGCCGGAGCGGATCATCTTTCATGTCGGCTACCCGAAAACGGCGAGCACATGGTTGCAATCACGTGTTTTCCCACACCATCCGGATATTGATTTCTGGAAAATCAGGAATGGGGATTGTTTTATCGAATTGCTGATGGCCCATGATCTCGACTTTGATCCCGAGGCTCACCGAAACCGCTACTTCGGCAATGACAAAAAGAAAACAACCCGGCCCTTGCTGGCTTCATGGGAGGGGATTCTGAGTTCGCCTTATACCGGTGGAAGGGACATCTGCAGGTCTGCCTCGCGTTTACGTTCCGTGTTCCAGGACGCCGGCATCATCATCGTCCTCAGGAACCAGTTGAGTATGATCGAATCCCTCTATAAGCACTACGTCAGCACCGGCGGCTGGGCGGGCTTCGAGACCTTTCTGAGTTTCGACCGGGAAAACGGCTGGTGGCTGGGTCTTGACTATTTCCGCTACGACAGGGTTGTCCATTATTACCAGCAGCTTTTCGGAAAGGACGCCGTTCATGTCTGTCTATTCGAGGAATTGCGGGAGTTCCCCGAGCCATTTCTTAAAAACCTAGCGGATTTCATGGGCGTTTCGCCTTTCGAGATGGATATGAAGGCAAGACGGAAGAAAGACAACGTCGCCTTTTCATCAATTTCCCTGTCCTCGGCGCGGCTGATAAACAGGTTTCTCGGAAGCACTTACAATCCGGCCCCCTTGATACCCATTTGGCTTGTCAACGCATTCATGACGGGAACGTTCCTGAGGAAAGCCGACAAGGCGCTGTTGAGCCGACTGTTTCCATCGCCAGGAATTCTCGACGATGAAACCAGCCGGGCGGTATCCTTGTATTTCGCCGAAGGGAACAGGGCCTTGTCCGGCGAGTTGGGGCTGCCCATGGAAAATTACGGCTATCCTTTATAATCCTATCGGATAACGACAAGGCGGATTTTAGATGCATCCGCAAATCATGGTCACCCTGGGGCCGTCCTCCATGGACGAGAAAACCGTTAGGCGGTGCTCGGAAGAGGACGTCTTCGTCTTCCGGCTGAACCTGTCCCACACTCCATTTGAAACTCTCGAAGAGTCCATCGCCAACATCCAGGGCTGGACCGACACGCCGCTATGCCTGGATAGCGAGGGCGCCCAATTGCGCAATGAATCGATAAAAGGCGGCAATACGAATTATCAACAGGACGAGACCGTCAAAATCCACTTCGATTGCGTGGAGGGAGATTCCACTAATATATCCTTCACACCAAAAGGAATCGCCCGTCAGTTCGTTGTCGGCGACAGGCTCAGGATCGATTTCGATCGGGTCGTCTTACGGGTTTCGGAAATTAACGCGGATCATTGCCTGGCGGTGGTGGAAACCGGCGGCATCGTCGGATCCAACAAGGCCGCCGACACCGACCGCAAGCTGGATCTGATCCCGATCACCGAAAAAGACCGCAAAGCCATTGAAATCGGCAGGAAAATGGGGCTGACGCATTTTGCCCTGTCGTTCGCCAACAGCCCCTCCGACGTCGCCCGGATGCGGGAATTATGCGGAGACGGCGCCTGTATTGTTTCCAAGATCGAAAGCCGTGCCGGCCTCCATAACCTGGAAGGCATCCTTCACCTTTCGGACCAGATCCTGGTCGACCGCGGCGATCTCTCCCGGCAGGTGCCGATCGACAAGGTGCCCTTTCTGCAAAGACGCATCATTTCCATCGCCAGGTCGATGCGTACGCCCGTTAACGTCGCCACCAATCTTCTCGAATCAATGGTCGTCACGCATACCCCGACGCGGGCCGAGGTCAACGACGTCGTCAGCACCCTTCTCATGGGCGCCGACGGCTTGGTCCTGGCCGCCGAGACGGCGATCGGCAAGTACCCCGTCGACGCCGTGAAAATGATCCGCCTGATCTGCGATCAGTTCGAAAAATGGACGCCAAACTCCAGCATCGGTGAAATTCTCGATGTTTGGTAATCGGGCTAACTCAGGGCTCGTCACAAAATAACCGCGTCACTTCCCTTCCGTCGTCATGCCCGGCCTTGAGCCGGGTATCCCGGAAGCCGGTATGAAGCGACCATCAAGGATAACTTCAACAAGGAGGTAACGGCGGATTGCCCAGGGAAAGTGAAGGTTTTTGAAAAAATTAGGGGTTGACCCAGATAACGGTGCGGACAGTCTGGAAAAGCCCTTCATTCCGATGCTGGCAGGAGTTCCATTTCCATAGGTTTGTCAAGGGGTTAACCCGCCTTCGGCGGCGCGAAGCGCCCTTGACAAACCTATGGAAATGGAAAAAGGATCATCATCGGAATGAAGGGGTGGTAAGGCTCTGAAAACATGGATGGAAAATACCCCAAGATGATCATTATCTGGGTCAGCCCCAAAAATTATTTTCGATACCCATACCGTGTAAGCCTTAGAGCCAATCATCGTTATGTGCTAAGGAAAACGCCTTGACCCTACGAAAATTTCTGCACCGATTTACCCATCGGCCCGTTAAGTCAGCCGAGGACTTCTGGCGAAAAAGCATCCTTTTCGGCGAGATTAACGAGTTTTTTAAGCATCCCGTTTTCTCCATAGATACCCGGGAACACACCCTGCCTTTCCTGACCAATCCTTCGTGGTCGAAGAAGGAACACGAAAGGTGGCGAACGCTTGAGTCCATGCACTACGAATACGGGGACGAAAACGACCGCGTGGAAGCCGACCGCCGGTTTGAAGGCTTATGGAAAATAATTGGGCCGCGTCTTAATAAAAACTGGTCAATTTTCGACGTCGGCTGCAACACCGGGTACTTCCTGCAAAAATTCCATGACATGGGCTTTTGTAATCTGCACGGCATCGATCCGCAGGAAAAGGCCGTTGCTTACGCCCGTGAACACCGTCCCCATCTGGACATCCAAGCTGGTTTTTTTGGTCCGCCGAAGAACGATGTGGTCTGCGATGTCCTAGTGATGTTCAAGTCCATTTTCCGTATCCCTTATCAAGCGGGTCTCTTTGATGCCATCGACCGTTGCGCCAAAAAATACGTGATCCTTGAGGGTATTTCAGAGGGCTGGAATTTCTGTCGTGACGTACATGTGGGCCTGGGAAAGAAAGGCTTCATGTGCATTGAAAAACGGGTCGTCAACCTGGACTTAGCCCCCATAGGTTACAGTGGTATCGAAGAGTATTTGATCCTGCTGGAGCCTCTCCCGGACCGTCCCAAATCCGTACAGAATTATTTCAGCAATTTTGTCTTTCGACGCATCGAGCCGAAGGACTAACACCTCTATCGAAGCTCGAAAAAGACCATGCGGCTCTTCTCTACCTTTGGGCAACTCCCCGGTACCTGGGTCAATCTGGCGGTCATTGTTCTTTCGGGGATGGCCGAGGGCGCCGGGCTGATCCTCTTCGTGCCCCTGCTGGAAGTCATGGCCAACGGCGATGCCGAGAACCTGCGGTGGCCGTTTACCCTGATCGCCGAGGCCTTCCAAGCCCTTGGCCTGCCGGTGACGCTGCTTTCCTTGCTGGGCGCCATTACGGTCTTGATCCTCGGCTCCCTGGGGCTCGCCTATAGCCAGCGTCACATGATCATCCGGGCCAAAAACACCTATACCCTGAACGTCCGCGACACCCTCATCCGCCGCCTCTTCCGGGCCACATGGGACCATGTATCCCGCCAGTCGCACGGGGAATTCTTCAACAAGCTGGTGACCGAGACGCAGCGTTCGAGCAATGCCCTGCAATACGAGCTGATGGCCGCCGCGGCGATGGTTCAGATTTTCGTTTTCATATCCTTTTCTTCTCTGTTGTCGTGGCGACTGATGACGATTGCGCTAGTGTTCGGAGGGCTGATAGCGGTGGTCGTCCGCCCCTGGCAGCGCCGCGCCAAGATTCTCGGCGAGGCGACCAGCCGGGCCAACCGGAACCTGAGCTTCCACGGCCTGGATTTCCTCCGGGCCGCGAAACTGATCAAGGCCACCGCCAACGAAGAGACCGTGATCGGCGGCCTATCCGGCCATGCACGGGCACTGTTCGAGGCCATGTACCGCTCCGACCTCAACCTCGCCCAGGTCTACTACATCGTCCAGGCGCTCCCCGTTCTGCTGCTCTCCGGGATCATCGCCGTCTCGCACCAGGTCCTCGGGCTGACTTCCGCCTCGACGCTTGTTTTCCTGCTGTTCCTGGCCCGTATCGCGCCGCGCATCGCGCAGTTGCAACAGCAGACCCAGGGCTACGCCATCGCCAGCCCGGGGATCGCCATAGTCCGCGGAATGGTCGCGGAAAGCGCCGCCGCCAGGGAAGAACTCAACAACGGCGGCATCGGTTTTGAAAGCCTCAAGCAGGGGATCGCCCTCGATAACATCTCCTATGCCTATCCGGAATCCGGCAACCCGGTCCTGGACGGAATTTGCCTGACCATAGAGCGCAACGGGATGGCCGCCCTGGTCGGCCGGTCGGGGGCCGGGAAATCGACGCTGATCGATATCCTCGCCGGTTTGCGCAAACCGGACGGCGGAACCATCCTGATAGACGGCAAACGCCTGGACGAATTCAACTTGGCCTCCTGGAGAAGACGCATCGGTTATGTCACCCAGGATACCATCGTCTTCAACGACACGGTTCTGAGCAACCTTCTCTTCGCCAGCCCGGAAGCGACGGGGGAAGAGCTGGCCGAATGCCTGAGGCTTTCGCATTTCAGCGAGGTCCTGGCGGAATTGCCCGATGGCCTGGATACCGTCTTGGGCGAGGCGGGCCTACGGCTGTCGGGTGGCCAGAAACAGCGCCTGGCCCTGGCCAGGGCGCTGATCGGCAATCCCCAGCTCCTTCTTCTCGACGAGGCGACCAGCGCGCTGGACAATGAATCCGAGCGCTTGATCCAGGACGCCATCGACTCCATCGCCCACAAGATGACCATCGTGGCCATCGCCCACCGGCTCACGACGATCCGAAAGGCCGACATCATATACGTGATGGAGTCCGGCCGCGTCGTGGAAGCCGGAACCTACGACGAGCTCGTTGATCGCGGCGGTCGTTTCAATGCCGCCTGAAATACGCCGCTAAAAAAATGCGTCTGCTCGCCATCGCCCTGCCCAACTCGGGAAGCCGTCCCGGTAAGGCCGGCCTGTTCCTTCCCTTGGGCATGGCCTACGTCACCGCCGCTTTGAAAAGCCGTGGCCACGAATGCGACTGCCTCGATCTTCATACCGAGGAGATTCTCGCCGGACGCCCCCTCGATCTTTGGCGCCGCGTCCAGGCTTTCGATCTTGCTTCCTACGACGCCGTGGCCTTCGGCGGCGTTTTCCTGAAATTCGAGGTGCTCAAACTCCTCTCCGAGAACATCCGTGCCGAACGCGGAGACCTCTTTCAGTTTGTCGGCGGCAACATGGCCACCCTCATTGCCGACACCATCCTCACCAAAACGGCGGTCGATTGCGTGTGCCTGTTCGAGGGTGAAGAAACGGCCGTGGAGCTAGCCGGGGCCTTGGAGAAGGGAGAAGACTGGAGGCGTACGAAAAGCATACGCTACCATGGTGATAATGGCGAAATAGTTTCCTCTCCGCTACGCGGCACCATGGCGGCGGAGAATATTTCCATCCTGCCGGACCGGGAAAATTGGAATTTCGACATTATAAGGAAGGCCTTCCCTTTCGGCTCGCCCGGCCGCTATAGCGCTGTTGTCTTCGCCAGCCGTGGCTGTCCGTTCAAGTGCACGTTTTGTAACCCCCAATCGGGAAGGCGGATAAGGACCCGCGAAATCGACGGCATCATCGCCGAAATCAAGCATCTCAAGGAACGCTGGAATGTTCGGTACGTCCGCTTCTTCGACGAGGTCTTCATCGGCTCGAAGAAAAAAATACGCTCCCTTTGCAAGAGGATGATCGACGAAAAACTCGGCGTTCATTGGTGGTGTCAGACCCAGGTGCGGCTGGTCGACGACGACCTGTTGCGGCTGATGCACAAGGCCGGCTGCATCGAAATCGCTTATGGCGTCGAATCCGGCAGCAACGCCATCCTTGAGGAAATGAAAAAAGGAATCACCGCCGACCTGGCCAGAAAGGCAATCGTGGCGTCCGATAACGCCGGTATGCGGGTCGTTCTCAGCATGATCGCGGGAACGCCGTCCGAAACAGTGGAAACGCTCGGGGAAACGAGGGATTTCTTGATATCCCTGAATCGAATTAATTGGACAACCATCCCGTCGATCAACTTCATCGTTCCCCTGCCCAATACCGAACTTTTCAACACGGCGCTGCGCATGGGGCTGATCAACGACCCCGAGGATTATGTCGTCGACGCCATTTCACGAATGGAAAAATATTCCGGCTCCATCAACATGACCAAAATGAGCATGGAGGAGTTCACCTCCACGGTCGCCCGTTTCAATCGTCAAATCCGCAAGGATTTCTTCGCCAAGCATCCGTCCCGTTATCTATTGTCCCTGACGGGGCTGGACCATCTCCGGCTCGGCCTTTTGTTCCGCTATTTCTCCTGGCGCCAGGTTGTTCCCCTTTTGGAGGCGTTGGCCTGGGCGATAGTGGGAAAACGAAGACCGTTGTTCGCTAAATAAGCCAAAAAAAATGGTCATCTGGCTCACCGGCCTGTCATGCTCGGGAAAGACCACCGTCGGTCGGCTCGTCCATGGACTTTGGAAATCCGAGGCGGCGAATACGGTCATCGTCGATGGGGACGAGGCGCGGCGGCTCTTCCAGCTCGAAAAAGGAGACTCCCTTTATACTCTCGACGGCAGGCGCATGGTCGCCGGACGCATCCACGACCTTTGCGCCTGGTGCGACCGCCAAGGCATCAACGTGGTCTGCTGCACCATTTCGCTTTTCGACGACCTGCACCGGATGAACCGCGAGGTTTTTTCCCGCTATTTCGAGGTTTTCATCGACGTTCCCATGGAGGTCCTGAAAAAGCGCGACGACAAGAACCTCTACGGCCCCGCGTTGCGTGGCGAAACCAGGAACGTGATGGGGGTGGACCTGCCTTTCGCGCCGCCGGCGGATCCCGACATGATTGTCGATAACGGCGCCGACGGCATCGACCTGGAGGCGGTCGCCGCCGATATTCTCGAAAGGGCCAGGGCGTCATGAACATGCCGCCGGCGCCGGCGTCTTTCTCCTTCGGCACCAAGGCCGAAACCCTGGAGCGCATAGCGGCGCGCCTCGGGACCGCGCGGCTTTGCGATCAACTCGCCGTGACGGCGGACCGCTGGCGGCGCGAGCGCGGACCGGTAGTGACGGAAATTCTTGCCCGTTTCGGCGCCGACCCCCTGGCCGTCCGCTCCAGCGCCGCCGGCGAGGACGGCTGGGACAACTCCCTGGCCGGGGCGCACCTGAGCCGCATCAACGTCAACCCGGCCACGGACAGCCTCGAAACCGTAATCGACGAAGTCTTCGGCAGCTACAAAACCCCTTCGCAAGGCGATCAAATCCTGGTCCAGCCGATGGTCGGAGACGTGGTCATATCGGGCGTCGTGCTGACCCGCGACCTGGACACCGGCGGCCCTTACTTCGTGATCAATTACGACGACGTCAGCGGCCGCACCGACACCGTCACCGGCGGCGCCGAAAGCAAGACCATCTTCGTTCACCGTTCGCGCCTAGACGCCATGAGGTCGCCACGCTTCCGCCGCCTGATCGATTCCGTGATCGAGATCGAGGACATCACCGGCAGCGGGGAACTGGACATCGAGTTCTGCATCGACGGCAAGGACGAAATCTACATCCTCCAGGTCCGTCCGCTGGCGGCGCGCAAACGATGGCATGAAATCCCCGCCGCGGTCCTGGATAAGGCCATCGACGGCATTCGCTCCGACATCGCCCGGCGCATGACCCCGAAAGAAGGCCTGGCCGGAAACACAACCGTCTTCGGCGAGATGACCGACTGGAACCCGGCGGAAATGATCGGAACCGCGCCCAGGCCCCTGGCGCTGTCGCTATATAAGCACCTGATCACCGAGCGCATCTGGGCGGAGGCGCGGGCGGCCATGGGATACCGCATGGTCGAGGCGCCTCTGCTTGTAACCTTCCGCGGCCGGCCCTACATCGACGTGCGCCTCAGCTTCAACTCCTTCCTGCCCGCCGGGTTGGACGAAGGCCTGGCCGGGCGCCTGATCGACAGCCAGCTCGCCATGCTGGCCGAAAACAAGGACCTGCACGACAAGATCGAGTTCGAGATCGCCATAACCTGCCGGGACCTGGATTTCGAGACCGCCCGCGCACGGCTCCGCGACGCCGGTCTTCCGGGAACCGGCGGAACCGCCTTCGAGGAGGCCATAACCGCCGTCACCCGCCGCGCCCTGGAGGGAGGGAGAAGTGAAATAACGGCGCTGCTCGGGCGCACGGACCGTCTTCTCGGGCCCCGGAGCGACCTGCAAGGCCTGGCGCCGCCGCAAAGAGTCGGGCGCTTGTTGGAGGACTGCAAAACCGACGGCACGCTACCCTTTTCCATGCTCGCCCGTCACGGTTTCATCGCCGTGCAGTTCCTCGGCTCCCTGGTCCGCCGGGGGGTGTTCGCGCAATCGGACGCCGAGGGTTTTATGCGCTCCATCCACACGGTGGCCACCGATATCGTCGGCGACATGCGCGCCGTTGGAGCCGGCGAAATCGAGGCGGCGGACTTCCTGTCCCGCTACGGCCACCTCCGCCCCGGCACCTACGACATCACGTCGTGGCGTTACGACGAAAATCCGGACCTGTTCCTGGCCGACGCGACCCGCGAAGCCCCGCCCGAGACCGAACCCTTCTCGCCGACCGACGGGCAACGCCGGGAAATCGCCGCCCTGCTCGCCGAGGCGGCATACGACCTCGCGCCCGAGGAACTGCTCGACTACATAGCCCTGGCCATCAAGGCGCGCGAGCAGGCGAAGTTCGCCTTCACCCGCAACATTAGCGATGCGCTCGCCGTCCTGGCGGCCTGGGGCGGGGAGGCT
>Ga0187833_10005301_pt1 | contig 12223 bp, 11 predicted proteins | sample ETNtaG_37_FD_167968 | JGI IMG/M metagenome (GOLD analysis project Ga0187833, IMG submission 167968) | Marine microbial and viral communities from oxygen minimum zone, Eastern Pacific Ocean - ETNP2014_SV_400_PacBio MetaG (Illumina Assembly) | ecosystem: Environmental > Aquatic > Marine > Hypoxic... | reverse complement strand
GGCTGGTGCTCTCTTATTTAAACCATCGATGGAACATCTGAAAACTTATCCGGATATTTATGTAAAGAATAAAACCTACGTGCCATTTGAATGGGACTTCAGGGATTTTGATGAAAAAATTGATGATTTGATTAACAATCCAGCCATGGTAAAAGAGATAAGCTCTGCTGCAATTGAGAGATATAAGTTCCTATTGTCAGACCATGGGCAAAACGAGTTTTGCTTAAGATTTAAAACACTACTCGTGAACGACGGCTAATATGTTTGTGATTTATAGGTAACTTTTTCAATGGTATTGACCCCTTCAGCTTTAATGAATGACAAGGGCTAAAATGGTAAAATTAACATTTAAGGATAAAATTCAGGATCTCCATAATCGTGGAATCGGCACCATGCTAAAATATTTGTTGAAGAGGGGGTCTTATGAATTTCGCAAGAAGCTATTGAAACAGCGTTTTGTTGAAATCAATGTTTATAATTACAGGATGATTGTTGATATGAATGACCCCGGAATATCGAGGACATTAATCCACTTTGGTACAAGAGAAAAGGACCATATTTACATATTAAATAAGGAATTATCATCTGGTAACGTAATAATTGATTTGGGAGCTAATATTGGATATTATGCTCTTATGGAAGCCAATATTGTTGGAAATGATGGCTATGTTTATGCGATAGAGCCTTCCCCATCAAATGTTGATCTGCTTAAAAAGAATATTTCTCTTAACAATTATAATGATATAGTTAAAATTTTTCAGATGGGAGCATCTAATAAAACAGGTAAAGAAGAATTTTATACTTCTGAAATGTCCAATTTGGGTACATTTTCCCCTACAAGATATTACGGAAAAAGCACCATGACGAAAAGTTCTCCCTCAATTTACATCAAAACGACAACCATACCTGACTTTATTGTTGATAAAAAACCTATAGACTTCATACGTATGGACATTGAGGGATATGAAGTAGAAGTTTTTGAAGGAATGATGTCGTTGCTCGAAGATAAAAGCTTTTCACCTAAAATCCTATTTGAGACTCACAGGCCAAAATATGATGATACTCACCACAGTATGAGAAAAACATTAATAAAGATGTTTAAATATGGATATTATCCCAAAATTATTGTATCGAACGATCATCCAAAGGGTGAGTTCCTGAAAAGAGGATATAAGCCTGAAAAGCTTATCCAAACAGATGGTTACAAGAGGGGCATTTATTATGGGGTGACGAATAAAGATGCAATCGATTTTATTTGTGATATTGGATTCGTAAGGGCTGTTCTTTTAGAGATGAGATAAGAAAGTGTTGCAATTATCATACACGGGTAATTATTGTATTTTATAACTACTTATGGTATCCATTTGCTAAATTTGCTGAGTACATTAAGTTGAGGCATCCACAAAGTCTTCACAATTGGGTTTCTCCAGAAGACCTCAATAATATACTAAAACATATTTATAATTGAAGCAAACATGAAGCATTTTTTGTAAATAGAAACGGTTAAGATTTTAATGCATGTTTAAGATGTGCGGTATGTAGGGTATATAGTTTTTGATTAAGAAAAGTTGTAAGAAATTGTTGTCTTGTTTAGGAAATATTTATTAAATGTATTGTGTGCATAATTCACAGACTCAATTAATTCCACTTCCATATGTATAATAAAGTAATATTAATATTCTTAATAATGGGTTTTCAGACAATTAAAGACAGATTTCTTAGATATCGATTTGGGATATTTCCTTTTAATAGAGATACCTGATTTTCACATGTACTATTGATGCTAAACTAATTACTTTTAGACTTAGTTCACACTTGGCATCTTACTGGAATGGATTTCGCGATTATTCTAAGGCTATATTTAGTATGGTTTTTCTACAGACACAAAGAAAAACAAAGCTGTAAGATCCATCGTCAAAGCGATAAGATTTGTTATAGAAAAAGGATCGAGGATATTACATATACGATGCAGCATCGGATATATACTAAATGAACTTAAGCCCGGATATGGATTGGGAGTAGATGATAGTCCGCTTCAAATTGAAGAAGCAAAAAAAAATTACCAGCACCTCAATTTTACTGTCAAAAATATTGAAGATTTAAATATTGCAGAAAAGTTTGATTATATTTTAATCAGTTCTGTAGAGGATATAGTGGGCCTTAAAGCTGTATTTGACGGTATCAAGAGATGCTGTACCCGTCATACACGAATAATACTTATTCACTATAATTATTTATGGAGCGAAAAAATAACATTGTACTACTGACCCGCAAAGCATTGTTTTTATCAAAGTTATTGGTTGCAGCGAAGCTGGGCTATGATAAAGGGGATTTTGTGAAAATAATTGAATGGATTAAATTACCTGAAGTAAAAAACATTAATGACTTAGATGCCCATTCAACTACTGCTTTGCATTCAAAGATTATTCAAAAAAAACCATACCTGAGAAAATTATATGTTGAGTATTATAATCAATTCAAAAAATCGATTTCAGGCGATATAAAGACAAAAGTTGTTGTGGAATTAGGAAGCGGTGGAGGCTTTATTAAGGATATTATGCCCCATACTATCACTTCTGATATTGCTAGTTCGAAGAACATAGATGTGCAGTTTTCAGGCTTGAATATTCCTTTTCATAGCAATAAAGTTGATGCCTTTGTTATGTTTGATGTGTTGCACCATATTAGCAATGTAAGTTCCTTTTTTAAGGAACTTGATAGATGCTTAAAAGTTTCGGGGAAAATAATTATGATTGAACCTGCAAAAACTTTATGGAGTTCATTCATTTACAAAAACTTCCATCATGAACCCTTTGACCCGTCTGGAGGATGGGGTTTTCAGAAAGGCGGTAGGCTTTCTTCTGCAAATGGAGCAATTCCCTGGATTGTCTTTTGCCGGGACAAACAGCGATTTGAAAGGGATTTTCCTTCAATAAAAATTTTGAAATTGAAGAACCATACTCCTTTTCGGTATTTAATAAGTGGTGGCGTTTCCATGAGACAATTGCTCCCATCATTTACCTATAATATCGTTAAATGCATTGAAATAATAGTATCACCGCTTAATAAATATATTGGGATGTGTTTAGTAATTGAATTGGAAGGAATATCAATGAAACACACTGAGAAATAAAAATCTTTTTATCCCCCTGTTTTATTTCACGGTAGTTGTTTTTAACATCTAGTTATATTTGATAATGTCATGATTACTCACGTTGAAGGTATAGTTGACATCAAGGCAGTATTGGGTGAGATAATGGTTGGAAAGACTAATGCAGAAGAAACATTATGAGTGGAATTACCAATGGGAGACTCTTGCAGATAATAGCGAATTTCTGTTCAAGGAGTGGATTGCTCCCTACACATTGGAAGATTTCTGCGGCAAGACGGTGGTTGACTGCGGCTGTGGCTCCGGCCAGCACATAGATTTCATTGCTCCGTATGCTTTAAAAGTTGTTGGTATAGATCTTAACACGACGGAGATAGGAAGGAAGAGGAACAGGAAGCATCGGAACGTAGAATTCATTGAAGGGGACATTGCAACGGTTGATCTCGGAGAGAAATTTGATATCGTATATTCAATCGGGGTGATACATCATACCGATGACGTTGAAGCTAGCTTCAATAATATCAAACAGATGGCAAAACCTGGTGGGACGGTTATAACATGGACCTATTCACATGAGGGTAACTTCCTGAACCGTGCATTCCTTGAACCGCTTAAGAAGCGGTTCATTCTTGAAATAAAAAGGAAAAACATGCTTGTTCTTGCTAGGATATTGACTGTCCTAATGTACATACCGATATATACCGTTTATCTCCTGCCTCTGAAGTTCCTGCCGTTCTACGAGTATTTCAATAACTTCAGGAAGTTGTCGTTAGGTAGAAACCTGCTGAACGTTTTCGACAAGCTGAACGCTCCGCAGACGTTCTTCATCAAAAAGGAGAGGCTCTGGCGGTGGTTCAACAGCGGGGAGTTTGACAATATCGACATTCATCCATACTCTGGTGTGAGTTGGCATGCATCTGGGAGAAAGAAAGAATGAAATTATCAGTGAGGAAATGAGTGCCTATTTATTTAGAAATATTCTTCTTGGAATCTAATAGTTTTGATTTCAGGTGAGTTGTTGTTCTATGATTCTATCTTAACTATTACTTTTCCCAAAATAATCTCATAATTTTTTAACTTTTTTAAATATTCACTAAAAGATGCTGAATTTTCAACTAAAGCTTGACATCCTCAGGCGATATGGAACAATGCTAATATCACTGGGCGTAAAGTCTTTATACTGGACAGGTTTAATTTTGTAAAATGTATTACTCATACCTCAACTAAACCAATGATCTTAATTCCAAAGAAGATTACTCTGCTTGGTACACTTTTCTTTCTGCTAAATTTAGTGATTGTTGTATATCTGCTAAGATTTGGCCCTCGCATAGGTGGAGATACGCCGTCTTATATCGGCGGGGAAGCTTTTCGTCCACCAGTTTACGTCATTTTATTATCTGCTTATCAATGGTTATTAGGGGATAATTTCTATCCACTAATCATATTCCAGATTACTTTGGGCTTGTGTGGGGTCTATACGTTGGCCCGTACCTTTACAGAAATATTGTCATTGGACAGGTTGATTAGTAAACTTGTCTTCCTTATACTCTTTATCCCATATTTTTTTGGTGCTTACAAGTTTGGAAACTCAATTCAGACCGAGGCGATTACATACCCATTATACCTTATGGGATTTTCGTTTATTTTAAAGGGACTTTATTATCGCTCTATCAAATCATTTTATATTTTTTTGGGAATTCTCTATGTTCTTGTCCTTACGAGAACTCAATTACTATTTGTTTACCCGGCATTTTTTCTGATAATCGTATACTGTTATTTTTTGTCAAACTTTAGTATTAAAGAAAAAGTTACTGTTACATTGCTATTCATTCTTGTTGTTGTTGGGGCAAACATCTCAGAAAGAACATACAATCTTTTTAAAGCAGGGCATTTTAAGACCGCCCCACATGCAGGTATACAACTCGCCGTGGGCCCTTTGTACATGTCAACAGAAAAAGATAATGAGCTTTTTGATGATCCAATTGAAAGAGAAATATTTGTCAAAGCAAGAAAGAAATTGGAAGATAATCACTCTCTTTATGAAAGTACGTTAATCGATGAAACCATGGTCTCTCATTATGCTTGGCATCACGGCGGTTGTTACGTTTTTACTACTCATAAAGCATTAGAGCCGTCCTTTGAAGAAATTGGCATTTCAGACTGGTTTGAAATTGATAGAATTGCCAAGAAAATAGCTATCAAATTGATACTAGAACATCCTGTAGAAAATTTAAAACTGTTTTTCCACAAAGTAAAATTCCAATTAGGAGGTTATTACTTCTTCCTGCTATTTTCTTTGTTATTCATCTATTCTGGATATATCTATATAAGAAAACAAGATGCATTGTCTTTAATCATTTTTCTTTCTTTATTATTTACTTTTTCGAACTATTTTGTTGTTGCAGCAATAGAAGTATTTTTGAGGAGGTACACCTCATATACAGAAACAATATTGTTTTCTGCCTTAACAATCTTATTGTACTTGCTTCTTCCAAAGTTTAAAAAAAGTAACTGATTGCTTTTTTACAAAATGAAAGCTGAACATTTTAATGATAAAGGGTGGGAATATTAGAGTTCGATTATAGATTATTCTCCCGCCCCGGTACATAGAAGAAGAATAATCAACAATCTCTTTCGTGAAAACAGGAAGGACATTTATTCCGTTGCAGATATAGGCTGTGGGAATGGGCACTGATTAGATCCATACAAAAGAACAATACCCAACTCTCTTGTACCGGGTTTGACATTTCTGGAAAAATAATTAATCGAAATATCATAAAATATCCTGATATATCGTGGTATACTTTGAACTTAGAAAATCAAAAGATTCCTATCCATTTGATTTCATTATCTCTTCAGAAATGCTTGAGCATGTTGTTAACTGGCAAACTGCACTACACAACATTATTTCAAACACGAAGAAATTCGCTTTAATCACAATACCTTCAGGAAAGCTTTACGATATCGACAAAAAGGTTGGACACCTTCGGCATTATAACAGGAAAATGATTACAAGTTGCCTTGGCCAACGAACGGACTGCACACATAAGATTTTTTTCTGGGGATTTCCTTTTCAACAACTCTACAAATTTTTCATCAATGTTAACTCTGATAAAATTTATCGTGCTTTTGCTCAAAAAAAATATTCATGGCGAGAAAGAACAGTTTCAAATTTAATCTCAATGCTGTTTTATATGAATCTCAAGACTGAATTTGAGACAAATCAGCTATTTGTTTTAATTACTAAAGTGAGATAATGTAATGTGTGGAATAACCGGCTGGCTGAACTGGGATTATTTACCAGACAAGAATATTGTACAAAGAATGACCAATGCCTTGAAACATAGGGGGCCAGATGCTGAAGGAATTAAGAAAATTGGTCCTGTAGTACTTGGTCATCGACGTCTCTCCATAATAGACCTTGATATTAAAAGTAATCAACCACTCTCAGATATAACAGGGAATTACTGGATAGTTTATAATGGTGAAATATACAACTACAAGCAATTAAAACATCAACTAAAAAAAAATGGCAGCCATTTTAAAACCCATAGTGATACAGAAGTCATTCTTGAGTTATATAAAAAAATGGGTGACGAATGCGTAAGTATATTGAATGGAATGTTTGCTTTCGCAATCTGGGACAATGCTCGTCAACGTCTTTTTTTGGCCAGAGACCGAGTTGGCGAAAAACCATTATTCTATAGTTTATTTAACGATGGAAGTTTTGTCTTCGCTTCTGAGCCTCGCGCGCTTCGGCAATTTCATTCAGCTAAATATGATATTGATACAGATGCATTACTACAATTCCTATCCAATAATTATACCACTGGTGAACAAACACTTATTAAACAAATACGCCGGTTTCCTCCGGCACATTGCATGGTAGTTGAGCGGAATCGTCCACCACGACAATGGTGTTATTGGGATCTCGCCCATCATTTTCAGAATAAAACAAAATATAAATCAATAACCGAAGCTTGCGACATCCTTCAAGATTTAATTAGGGATGCTGTAGAAAAAAGAATGGTAAGCGATGTGCCACTAGGAGCATTCCTGAGTGGCGGAATTGATTCCTCTACCATAGTAGCCGCAATGGGCAAACATGAAACTGCATCTAATATCAAGACATTCAGTGTCGGTTTTTCCGAAGAAAACTATAGTGAACTTGAAGAGGCCAATGCATGTGCCAAATTTCTTGGAGTAGAGCACTTTGAAAAAAAACTCTCTCCAAATCCCTCATTAATCTTACAATCACTTTTAAGTGCATCTGACGAGCCTCTTATGGACTCTTCCGTTCTACCTATGCATTGTCTTGCAAATTTTGCCAGACAACACATAACTGTTGCTCTGTCAGGCGATGGTGCTGATGAATGTTTTGCCGGCTACGAAACATATATTGCCGACAGGTTATCTTCTTTTGCCCGTTTAATACCTAAGAGAATTCTGGTTGGAATGTCAGAATTAATTGATACCTTGCTACCGGTCAGCTTTGCAAAGGTAAGCCTTGATTTCAAACTAAAAAGCTTTTTCACAGGATCATCACTTGACCCTCAACGCGCTCATTGCTCTTGGAGGTCGATCTTCAGAAAAAGTGACCTACATAATATAATGCTTCCTAAATGGCAAGAGAGACTTAAATCTTATGACAGTTTTGCTCCTATAGAACACCACTATAAGGCTGTTTCATCCTGTCACCCCCTTGATCAATTCCTTTATGTAGACATAAAAACATGGCTTACAGATGATATTTTAGTTAAGGTTGACCGAATGACCATGGCCAATTCCCTGGAAAGCCGCGCTCCTTTTTTGGATCATCGGTTGTTGGAATTTTCGGCCTCTCTCCCAGTAAAATGGAAACTCAATAATCTTAAGACAAAATACATTCTGAAAAGATGTCAAAAGACAAACCTTCCTGGTTGGTTGATAAATAGAAGGAAAAGGGGGTTTAATGCTCCGGTTTCCAATTGGTTTAGTAAAGAATTGTTTTATTTGGGAACAGATCTGCTTAAGGATTCAGAGATTTATACATGGTTTTCTAAAAAAGAAATCAGTAAGCTTCAGGGTGATCATCTTCAAGGAAAGAAAGACAATGGACTTAAATTACTCAATCTGGTAGGGTTAACACTTTGGCTAAAGGATCATCATAAATATCGGTATAACGGTTGATGACTAGTCTTCCGTCGCTTTCAAATAGTAATGCTAAGGACAACAAGAAACTATGATTTCCGTTATAATACCAGCATATAACGAATCAAAATCGATCGGTAAAGTTGTTGAGACCGTTCAAGAAATACTAAATGAGAACCAGATAAATAACTTTGAAATCCTCGTTATAGATGATGGGTCTTCGGATGACACCGGAAATAAAGCTGAAGAAAGTAGCGCAAAAGTAATTAAACATCCTCATAATGCTGGATATGGCCATTCGCTTAAAACTGGAATAATGTCAGCCAGTAATGACACTATTGTTATTATTGATGCAGATTTGACATATCCCGTTAATGCAATTCCTGAATTAATAAGAAAATACCATGAAGGCTTTGATATGGTGGTAGGAGCACGCACGGGAAAATATTACCGGGAATCTATAATGAAGTCACTCCTTAGAATTATTTTAAAATTCTTAGTTGAGTTTACAGCCGGCAGATCAATACCAGATATAAATTCAGGTTTAAGGGTATTCAGCAAGAAGACCATAACCAATTACCTTCAACATCTTTGCAATACTTTTAGTTTCACCACTTCATTAACACTTGCTTACATGATGACAGGGAAATTTGTCGAATACATTCCAATTGAGTATGGTAAAAGAATGGGAGTGTCAAAAGTTCGTCTTTTCAGGGAATCTTTAAGAACATTGCAGTACATAACCCAATCCATCATTTACTACAATCCACTGAAATTATTCATTCTTTTAAGTGGCCTTTGTTTTATGCTTTCAGTTCTTGCTTTTTCGATTACATTATTTTTAAATATTAACCTCTTGTATTACGTAGGAATTGGTGGAGTCTTTTCTTCTCTCATTATTTTCTGTCTTGGTTTACTATCAGACCTGTTAAAGCAGGTTGTGGATAAATAATTATTCTTAATGCGTTAACTAACTTTTCTGGCAGTCTATTTTTGAGAAATTAACCCTAAAAGCCTTATTGCATCCTGATATATTTTATTTGGTATGGAAATTTGTTTAAGACATTGTGTTTTAGCTAAAAGATAAGAAATATAACTTCTCACAGAATCAGGCATAAAGAAATTCATAGTTTTTTCTGCCGCAGGGGTGTTCATTACTCGATACTGTCAGTGTTTAAGAGATAATATGATGAAAGAAATTCAGATAATGGCAATTGATGCACATTTCTTATCGTAATTACCAAACGATTAAACAAATGATTTCATTAGATAATTGTGGCTTATGATAATTATACAAAAAGAAATAGTATCCATGTGTTTTTTCTCATTCGATCTTTGAACATTGGCGGCACTGAGCGACAACTTGTTGAGTTAGTGAAGGGTCTTGATAAAACTCGCTTTAAAGTGACAGTAGGGATATTCTATGACGAAGGGGCATTAATAGAAGAAATTGAGGGTATGCCAGGGATACATGTAATCTCACTGAACAAAAGAGGAAGATGGGACCTAGCAAGGTTTATCTGCCATTTTATAAAGATTTTGACAACTTTAAAACCACACATCCTATATTCATTCCTCCCCGATGCAAATTTAGTAGGCCTAATTTCAGGGAGAATCACGCGTGTGAAACAAATTGTCTGGGGTGTACGAGCCTCAAATATGGATGTTAACCGATATGATTGGCTTGCGAGATTAAGCCTTAAATTGAGCGTTTTTCTGTCTCGATTTCCTAATGCATTAATTGCTAATTCGATTGCAGGTAAAGAGTTCCACAGAAGTATTGGTTACAGTACGAGCCGTATGATGGTTGTGGCGAACGGGATAGATACCGATCGTTTCAAGTCTGACCATTCAGCAGGTTTGAGGGTGCGGGATGAGTGGGGTATTGATGAAAAGACGGTTTTGATTGGGCTTGTAGGACGTCTTGATCCAATGAAAGATCATACAACATTTTTACAGGCAGTGAAAATATTTGATCAAAAAGAATGCAGTGTTTGTTTTGTATGTATTGGCGACGGTAAAGATCCTTACAAAAGTGAAATCCATTCCTTGTGCAGGAGGCTTGGATTAAATGGCTCTCTTATATGGACTGGTGAAAGATATGATATGATTGCTGTATATAACGCTATGGATATAGTTACATCCTCTTCTTCTTTTGGTGAAGGATTTCCTAATGTAATTGGAGAGGCCATGGCTTGTGGTGTGCCATGTGTAGTTACAGATGTTGGTGATTCGGCAATAATTGTTGGGGAAATAGGGATTATTGTTCCTCCTAAAGACCCGCAGGCCCTGGCAGATGGATGGAGGAGTATGTTGAAGCGTTTGGACGATAAATCATATTCAATTAAAGAAATGGCACGTGAGCGAATAGTCTCTCACTACAACAATGAGATATTTATTCAGAAAACATCCAAGATGCTTCTAAGTTTACTATGAAATGATTTATTCTAATTGCTTGATTTTTACACAGGAAATAGGGTGTGCTTAAACATTATGCATGATTGGGCTGGTTGGTTATTATTGCTTTGCACATTTAGCATACCTCTCATGTGGAATAGTATACGTGGTGACACAAAAGTAGTCCATGCTATCTGGTTTTGCCTGGTATTGCACCATACTGTGTCGTACTTGAATGTGTATGATCCGTTTGGGTCTTCATTCTTGAATGTGTATATTCCGGATGCGTCTGGATTTCATGGAGACGCGGTAGGCATTGCTGAATTGCCTGAGCCAGTGTGGAGGTTTACTTCTGCAGGATTTATTTCTGGATCCATTATTTATACTCATTCTTTGGGGTTTCTTTACAGTACTTTTGGCCCCTCACATCTTTTTGGTAAGGAATTGTCGGTTTTAGCTTTTGCATTGTCATGTGTTGTACTGGTTAAATTGGTAGATCATTTAGATCTTAGGCGCTTTCGTGTTGGAATTGTGCTTCTCTTTGGTTCGCTTCCTTCGATGGTGATTTTTACGTCAGTGACGTTACGCGAATCATGGCAGGCGTTGTTTTTTTTGTTGTTCTTATATTGGACTATAAGACTATGGAAACGGTCGGGTATCCTGAATATTTTATTTTTGTTAATGTCTGTATTATGTATGTCGATGATGCATTATGGTTTAGCAAGGTATGCAGTGTATTTGGTTGTAATTAGCGTATATTGGGCTATTTTGAGTCGTAAAAAGAACGTTCGTTGGGCGCGCCATTTAAGGTTTCTGTTTGCTGGAATACTTATTTTCTGTGTAATAATATTGACACAAAAGATGGGATGGTATATGTCTGTTGAAAAAGCATTGGAAAATGGAACAGTGATGCGTCGACATCTATTAGAATATACAGAAGTCAGGACGAATTTTAGCTTTATATTGGATACGTCATCTATGCTTGGAATTGTCACCACAGTTCCAATGGTATTTGTAGAATACATGTTTGCTCCTTTCCCATGGCAGGTTGAAAATGTTAAAGATCTCTGGGCGTTGCTTGAATCAATACTGCGCTTTTTGCTTTTGTTCTTTGCCATATCCTCGTGGCGTAGGTCTTCAGGTGAAGTACGAAGCTGTTACAGCTTTTTGCTTATAGCTGTTTTGGGTATGGAGCTTGTGTGGGCGCTGGGAACTGCTAATTGGGGGACGTCAGTACGGCACCATGTACCAGGTTATGGTATTATTGTTTTACTTGGGGCACCTCGCTTGATTCTATTTATGCAGAAATTACAGTTTGGGATATTTGGGCGTGGAAAAGATAATACAATGCTGCCAAAGTAATAACATAATTTTCTCATTGTTGTATGCAACCGGTCTTGCCTTCAAGTCTCATAAAGTAAACTGCTACCGTTTAAAGTATGGTAGCTATGTGTCTATTATGTCTGTAGCAGAATAGCTAAGCAATATTATGAAATAAAATTGCCGTTTGGCTGTAAGCAGATTAAAGTTTTAATCATTAACTTTAAAGACACCATAGTGAGGTACTTTAACTTGCGCTTCTACATA
>Ga0187833_10005299_pt1 | contig 12224 bp, 7 predicted proteins | sample ETNtaG_37_FD_167968 | JGI IMG/M metagenome (GOLD analysis project Ga0187833, IMG submission 167968) | Marine microbial and viral communities from oxygen minimum zone, Eastern Pacific Ocean - ETNP2014_SV_400_PacBio MetaG (Illumina Assembly) | ecosystem: Environmental > Aquatic > Marine > Hypoxic... | reverse complement strand
CTTTGAGATCGGATCATAGGTGCACGGTTTTCCATGGTTGACGGGACTTTTTCGTGCACTATTATACCTGAAATATCATATATTCCATAATAATATCAATGGCTTATAGTTTATGAGCAGACTCTAAATAGCGACAGAGGTCTACTCGCTGGAAAGGCTCCTAATTCCTTGCTTTACGCGACGCGCCTTTTCTTCGTCCCACCACCAGGCATCGGTAAAGGGGATACGACTGAGATGGTCGTTCCTGACTTCACCGAATTTATCCCAATACACGAGACGATAGCCGGGCTGAGATCCCAGCGGCACGTGGTAGAAATTCCACATGATGACCCGGTCAAGTGCCCGGGTCGCGGCGTAGAGATCCTCCGCCGTTTCCGCCGCGATGACGGATTCGATCAGACTATCGATGACCGGGTTACGAACACGCATCCAGTTCTGTGCATAGTCTTGCCCCGCAGCAGCACTGCCAAACCAGTTCCGGAGCTGTATGCCCGGCGTTGTGCTTGGACCGAGATAGATAGTATTAGCATCGAACTTGCCCTGTCGGCTACGGTACAACCAGTTCGAAACTTCCGGCGTAATCGCTGTTGTGGCCACTCCGATTCTCTTCAGGTTCTCTAGGAGCGATAGGGCCTGACGGGTGTGATAGCGTGAAGTGCCGATGAAATGGAGGACAAAGGGTTGGCCGGTCTCGACGTTTCGCATGACACCGTCCTGGATTTTCCAACCGGCCTCTTTGAAGAGCTCGAGGGCCCGATTGATGTTCTCGCGCTGCAGACCGAAGCCGGTACTGGGCGGCTGCTTGAATTCCTGCGTGAACACCCGCTCGGGCACCTGGTCGCGCCAAGGTTCCAACAGGGCCAATTCCTTCTCGCTCGGAAGGCCCCGGTGCGCCATGGGCGAGTTCTGGAAGAAACTTACCCCGGTATGGTAAAAGCCGTAGAACAGGATGCGGTTGGTCCACTTGAAGTCGTAGAGCAAGCCCAGGGCCTCGCGGACACGAATGTCCTGTAGGTGAGGCCGCTCGACATTCCAGAATATGGGCCACCAGAGACCGTCCACACGTGAAAGCGGCCTCAGCTCTTTCTTGAACAGTCCTGCCCTGACTGCCGGAAAGTCGTACTGAGTGGCCCAGTTCTTCGATACGCCTTCCTCACGGATGTCGACCACGTTTGCCCTGTGAGCTTCGCCCATGACCGCATCATCGCGGAAGTGGTCATACTTGATCACGTCGAAATTGTAGCGTCCCTTGTTGATGGGTACGTCCGCTCCCCAGTAACCCTTGACTCTCTCGTAGATGAGTACGCGGCCTGGATCCGCGGATTTAAGGCGATAGGGCCCGCTGCCGAGAGGTGCCTCGGTCGTCGTCACCGACAGGTCGCGATCCTGCCAATAATGCTTGGGCAAGATGCTGAAGATGCCGAAAATAAATTTGATGGTCGGGTCGACTTCGCCCCCTTTCTTGCGCACGAAGCAAAGCTCGTTGTCGCCGAATGCGAACACGTGGTCAAGGGTATAGATGGCGGTCCTAAGGGCAACCGAGCCGTGCTTCTTAAACATGTCGTAGCTGAAGACAACGTCTTCGACCGTGATCGGTCGCCCATCGTGCCAGAATGCATCGTCACGAAGTTTGAACGCGATCCAGGCAAGGTCGGGGGCCACTGCCACTCCCTCCGCCAGACGCCCGTAGTAGCTGGTCGGCTCGTCGAGGGAAGGCTCGAGCAGGCGGTCGTAAACCAGGCCACCCAAGACCGAATAGCCGGCTGCAAGGCGGCCCTTTTCTATGATGGCGTTGTAGTTGTCGAAGGTGCCCCCGATGGGGATCTTCATCTCGCCGCCCTTGGGCGCGTTCGGGTTCGTGTAGTCGAAATGCGTGGCGTCTTTGCCGTATTTCAGCGGCAACAGGTGACTGATCCCGTGGTGGTATTCCGGGTCTTCACAGGAAGGCGAATCCGCGGCTACCGCCGAAGCCCACAAAAGCGTAGTCAGTCCTAAAGCAACCAACCTGCACGCATACGTCTTGCAAAACGACATCAATTCGAGTCCGCTGTCTGCCAAGTCAATTCATTATGGATCGTACCAGATGGGTGAAGGGTATGTCCGTACTTTTTCGGGGGCCATTGGGTGGGTTGTCGGCACTTAACGCCCCACGTCGTCCAGCCGATGTATGCTTGGGAACCTGGCAACGGGTAGATTTCCTGGTCCTGGTCATATTCACGATTATTGTGGCAGTCATAAGACAATCTAAAGGATTCCCTCAGGTCTCATTAGGTCGTCTACGGCTAGGCTGTTGCCAACAAACAAAGGAGCCAAACCATGACCAAAGGCGAGCCTAGAAATATACTGAGTCTGTTGTCTATCCTGGTTCTTGGTGGCCTCACGGCAGCAGTGCCGGCGTATGCGGAGGACGACTCTCTGGAATATCACGAATTCGATACAGGCATTGCCAAGCGTCAGACCGTGATTCCGGGCTTTTATCTCGGCGGCGATATAGCGGAAATCGCCGTGGTACACATTGATGCGAATGACAATCGTATTCTGCACATGTTCGGATTCGACGGCACGGGCTGGGTATCGATGCTTGAAGCCACGCTGCCTCCGAGTGTCTTGTTCGTGGACGTGGCCAACATTGGCGGACGCGACAGGCTGATTAGCTACGAGAATGGTCGTTTGAGCTGGTTCGATCCCAAATCGGCGATGGAACGCCCGCTAGTGGCGGTTACCTCTAACTTCAATCCGCCTGGCGAGAGCGAAATCCGCCACGTAGACGTCACCCGTGATGTGAACGACGACAATCGCGACGACTTGGTCGTGCCGGACGTCGATGGCTTCTGGGTGTTTATCCAGATGAGCGACGGCGCGTTCGCCGATCCTGTGATGATTGGCCCTGCCACGGATATGAGTCGCATCTACGGCGCCGACGGATATCGATACGATCCGTGGTCTCAGAGCCGTGTCCACGAGATCGATTACAACCAGGACGGTCGCAACGACCTGGTATTTTGGAACGCGGAACGCTTCGAGGTTCACACCCAAGACGAGCATGGGCTGTTTGTCGCCAAGGCCAAGACCTTCACGAGCGATGTGGCCTTCGACACTGACGATCTCTCCTCGCTCGCCATCGGAGACATGACAGGGAGGGTGTTGCACTCACTCGCCGACCTGAACGGCGACGGCGTCGGCGATCTCGTGGTCAACTCGCTCGAGGGTAGGCGCATCTCCAAGAAGCTTTCCAGCTACGAGGTGCACTATGGCAAGCCAACACCCGATGGCGGCACCGCATTCGCATCGGAGGTCGGAGTCACGTTCCAGTCGGACGATAGAATCCAGCTCGGGATGGAACAGCACGACTTCGATGGCGACGGCCAGGCGGACGTGATGCTCACAACCATCGAGGTGCGATTTCTCAGCAGCAACCCCTGGAAGAGATGGAAAGGGTTCTGGGGCGATGATATCTGGCTGGGGCTCGAGTTCTACCGCATGGAAGGCGGCCTCTACCCTGACAAACCCAACGCCACCCGAAGGATTCAATTAGTCGGCGACCCCAGCCCGAGTGAGCCGGGGTGGGTGCCCCTGGACCTCGTGCTTCGAGGGGGGATGCACGAAAACCGGAAGACTCAAGTGCGCACGGTTCTGGTGGGTGGGTGGGGTGCTTTTACGAAGGATTGGTGGCGCCTGTCCGAGGTCTCATCGGAGAATTACCCGCCCGTGTTCTAAGCAGGATATCCTCATGCATCACCCGTTCACTCTACGAGATAAAGGAGGGGGCCGGATACGGCCGACGGGAACCGAGTCGCATCGGGTGGCGACTCTGATCGCGCGATAAGTAAAGATCGGATTCGTGCTGGTCATCACGGAATTGAGGAGGGAAACGGGTGACGCCATGCCTATCATCAGCCCTGTCCGCTTCAGAAAGAGCGGCGAAAACTAACGAGAATTTGAGATTCAGATCACCCGAGTCTGCAATCGTTTGATTGTCCCATTCCAGGACCAATGTGCTATGGTGGCCAACCGGCGTGTCTTGAGCATGACCACTATGAGAGACTCAGCACATTTCGCGGGACAAGGGAAACACATTTGGGGGTACATGCTCTGCCTGCAGCGGTCGCTGGTCGGCTGGACTTACAAGACGCTATGCCTTCTTGCACTTATCGTTGTTGAACCGGCCATCGGTTGCACGGGTAATATGCCGTATCACGGGCTGGCTCCTGCTAACGTCACCTGGATTGAAAGAGCTAGTGGGGCAAAAGAAAGGTATCGTGACCGGTACGAGGCAAGGAGTGCAAAGGGCGCAGTCGATGGATATCTGCCATCCAATAACCGCGGCGTGCTGTGGCGAGATTGGCGTGATCCACACAAAGTGCTGATTGTCAGAAGACGCCCTGTTGGCGGACAGCTTGAACGTGCGATCGCCAGGCTTCAGACGCTACTCGGTATCGAATGGGGTACGCAGGTTCCACTGGAAGTAGAGCCGATCAGTGGGTCGCTCCACCTGGTTCGGCCTGAACAGGGCTTTCGCCCAGGCTTCCAGTACGAGATCACACAAACATATCACGATCCACGTGACCCCTTTATAAAGCACGTGATGCTGGAAGTCGTCGATCAACCCACGGTGGTTGAACCGTTTGACGTTGTAATTGGTGATGAGTTGCATGGGCGGCAGAGAGTAGGCGTGAACTGTGGTTCGAACTACCTGGGTGTTGCAGCAAGGGACGTGCGTGTTGAATTGGGTGAGCAGTTGGAGCCGTTCATACGTTTCCTCCACTTCGAAACAACTGTCGACGACCAGCCGTGGCGACCGATTCTTTCGGATTTTGGTCATTGGGTACCTGGACAGAGCTGATATGGACCTGGGCGTGACCGAGTATTCACACGATGCAACGTCCATGTTCCCAAGTCTAAGTACAAGCCAGGCTGGGGAGCACGCGCGGAGGAAGTCGACCCGGGAAGCCGAGGACTGTCTCAAGGCGAACACAGAGTCAGCATTACGGTATCACTTCCCGGTACCAACGTCGTAATGAAATCGAAAGAGGCAGCTATGACGATCAAGTGTCCTCAAGGTGATCGGAACCGGGAGCTGGATGTGGGCAAACTGCCAGACATAACCTTGTCAGTTCCTGAGGCGGCGCGATGATGGCACCCATACGAGAACTTCGGCCACGGATCGTGATGGAATGCGGTACGTTCTCCGAAGTAGTCAAGGTCGGGGCTTTGCCGGACAGGTGTTTCGATTGGGCAGAGCCAATGGCAGGAGGCCAGTACTCGCCACCAGAAGCATTGCTTTTGCCACGGGCCACGACGCGCCAGGCAGTTTTACAACTCTGTCAGCTTCGTCGACTGACCTGCAGACTATTTTGAAAATCACACGTCTTACTCCGTATCTCGTTCCACCCCGATGGCTGTTTCTGAAAATTGACACGGACGAAGGGATTTCCGGTTGGGGAGAGCCAATCGTCGAAGGTCGGGCGCACACGGTACTCACTGCCGTGGAGGAGCTTTCCGACTATCTGATCGGTCAGGATCCGCTGCAGATTGAGCAACATTGGCAGGCGATGTACCGCGGCAGTTTCTATCGCGGTGGACCCGTACTCATGAGTGCGATCGCCGGTGTCGACCAAGCCCTGTGGGACATCAAGGGCAAGTACCACGATGCGCCCATACATCAATTGATGGGTGGCAAGGTCAGGGACCGCATCCGAATCTACGCATGGGTTGGGGGAGAAACACCGGAGGAAATCGCGAAATCGGCGCAGAACGCCATCGCGAGCGGCTTCAGCGCAACCAAGATGGTGATCACCGGAGCTCTGCAGATCGTCGACTCCATCGCCAAGGTAGAAACGGCGGCCGCCAAGGTTGCAGGAATTCGCGCAGCGGTGGGAAGTGACCTGGACATCGCCGTTGACTTCCACGGCCGGATTCACCGCCCCATGGCACCCGTACTCATCAAGGCAATCGAACCGTATAGCCCGCTCTTTATCGAGGAACCGGTCTTGCCCGAGCACCTGGAGTTCATGGCGGACCTTCGGCGCAACACACACATTCCAATCGCGACCGGTGAGCGTCTATTTTCCCGCTATGACTTCAAGAGACTGCTGACCCTTGGTGCCGCCGACATTGTTCAGCCCGATCTTTCCCATGCCGGTGGCATCACCGAGTGCAAGAAGATCGCTTCCATGGCGGAAGCCTGGGATGTGGCCCTCGCGCCCCATTGCCCTCTTGGTCCGATCGCACTCGCTGCCAGCCTGCAGGTCGATGCAACCGCGCACAACGCGTTTATTCAGGAGCAGAGTCAGGGCATCGCTTACAATCAGAGCAACGACCTGACAGATTACCTTGTCGACCCCGAAGTCATGCACTTCGAGGACGGCTACATAGACATTCCGGACGGTCCGGGGCTTGGCATTGAAATCAATGAGGAATACGTAAGGCAACGGGCAGTGCAGGGGCATCGCTGGAGAAACCCTTTGTGGCACCATGATGATGGCAGTATCGCGGAGTGGTAGAAACGCTAACAAGCCATGCAGGGGCGCTATCGACATTCGGTTGGGGTCAGATAAGGGAACGTCAGCAACTGGTGGACGGAAGCTGTTGCCAGATCTCTCAATCACCAGTTAGCCAATATTCAATCCCCGTGCTCAAGGAAGGATTTTCAATAATTCCGTGCGCGCGCTATACGCACATCACGCCAACCGTTAGGAATCACTATTCCAACGCAGCAGTCACGATTGTTGTAGTTGCAGGCAAGTCCTCATAGACAGGCCTGGCAATAATCACGCTTGCCTGTGAAGTCGATACGACCCCTATCGCACCTGTAGTCGGCACCTCCTATCGTTGCAGACAAGAATCTCTTCAGGTGGCAAAGCCGGACTTGGCAATGCTACTGAGTGGGATTGGATATGATGGGATCTGTGGCCCTTAGCGGAAATGGCCTCTCCATGCTTGATCCTTACTTTTTGTGTGGTCAATAGTAACGCATGGGTGAATCTAATCAAAATCAGGATACTGAACGACCGCTCCTGGCTCTGATCGCATGCAGCGACTGCCGGCAGGAAGGATTGGTGCTGGATTGGCAAGGTGGTTTTCTTTCGGGAGTAGCCGACGGATGCGAAGCTTCTTCCTACGCACGACCCAGGAATAAGTACAAACAGACGAACAGGTCAGCAATCAGCGTAAGTTCGGCGTATCAACTTTAACGGCGTCATGAGTAAGCGCTCCTCTCTCTATCCATCTCATAACGTGAACCTTGTCATCTACCAAGATGAACTCAACGGTGCCTTTATATTCCAGGGTGCCAAATCGGTGCGTACCGGTGGGTATCATCAGAAAGGGCTCGCCGGATGGCTGGATATACTTAAGTTGATTGCCGTCTAGCACCACTCGCCTGGTTAGGCCATCGTCTTGGCGTTCAAAGGTACCTGTGTAGGATTGCAGCGTCTCCTCTGACACAGGAATTGCAGACGACAGTAGCTGTTCTCTTTCCTGACTTGAACGACGCTGAAAATTCGCGCCCAGTGCCCCTGCATTACCAAACTCGACCTCTGAAAACCGTATGCTGTTCTGGAGACGATCCCAGTCGGACTTGGCCACCATCCAGTGCCGCTTGTAAAGCAACGGAATCAGGACTTCACCGTGTCGCTGCTCTATCGCGAGCTCGAACATCTCCAGGTACTCGCTCTGGGACCAGTCACCTCCCGCATCTACAAGATTGGCCACTCGGGTATGTTTTGCACGCTCCTTGACTTCAGCTTTTATTCCATTTGCCAGGGCTAGATCACCTCTGGCAGCTGCTATTTTCCAGTCCAACAGTCGAATTGAGGCGAAATCCGAACCGACGATCGCTCTGGCCTGTTCAAGGTACTCTTCAGCTCTGTCTAGCCGCTGCGCCCCCCAGTTGAACAACGCTACGTGAGCGTTGGCTTGGTATTTGTCACGGTGCCGAATCAGAGCCGTTTCCATGAGTTCTACACTCTCATCAAACTGTCCCTCATGTACCATCATCGTAGCTCGATCGATGATTGGACCGTACGCGAGTGGATCGAGCCGACTCGCCCGTGCCAGGATGGTATCGGCTTCCTCATGCCGAGTCATGCGCAGCCAGCGGCCATACGCTCCCTGTATTGCTGCATTCTGTGGCGCAAGGGCAGCGGCCCGTGCCATCAGACTTAAACCTTCACTCCAGGCATAGTCATGTGTGATTCTCAGATAACCCAAGAGGAGCATTGCGCCGGCATGCTCCGGATCAATTGCGAGCGCTGTCTCAAACGCATGGATTGCAATCGGGTTGGTTCGAACGGGGATGTAGAGATTCTGGTTTAGGGAGAAGTATGTTGCCCCAAGCTCAGCCCATGCATCAGCAAACTCGGGATCGAGCGCCACCGCCTGCTGAAACAAGGGAATCGCCTTCTCAACTTCGTACGGATTACCCGATTTACTGAAATAGAGCGCTTGAAGATAGAGTTCGTGAGCTTCCGCATTCGCGGGCCTACGTTGTTCTGACACGAGGTGAGTGGCGTCCCTACCTATCGCGATCCCGACTTGAGCCACGACTTTCCCGGCGATTTCGTCCTGCAAGGCAAATATGTCGCTGAGATCACCATCGTATCGATCGGACCAAAGATGAGTGCCGCTCGCCGTATCGATCAGCTGTGCCGTGACACGTACCAGATTCCCTGACCTACGAACGCTGCCCTCCAGCAAATGACTCACGTTCAGTTGTGCACCGATTTTCTGAACGGGCAGATTGGCCCCTGAACTGAAAGGAAGAGGTCCTGGCGATTACCGGCAGCTGGTTGGTCTTCACCAGTGCATTGAGTATTTCCTCGGAAATGCCATCGCTGAAATACTCGTTGGATGGATCGTCGCTCATATTGAGAAACGGCAGCACGGCAATCCCTGGTCGTTGGTCTTGACCCAGCCCCGGCGTGACCGGCGCAGTTGGATCGTTAGCCGACAGCTCCCTATCTGTGAGCGACTCTTCGATCGCTGATTCAGGTCCAATACCAATATAGAGAAACCAACCGCCAATGCTGACCAACAGAGCAATCCCAAGGACAGCCGCTATTGAACTTCTTTTCTCATTGAGCACGGGCGCGACAGTGTCTACTTGGATGTCACCAGCGATGCTGGCTAAAAGCTTGTCCCTATAGTCCTGCTCCCGCAGTTCATACTTCAAGATCGCCTGTCTTGATCCAATGGACAGTTCCAGCCCTGTCGGGAGTTCGGTCTTGGCAAGGTATACGATCAGTGTCTTCTTTCTGTGATTAAGGGCAAAGCTCAGTTCATCACGACAGTACTGGGATGCCACCGAATTCGGTGTGACGAAGAACAGGAATCGATCCGCTTCTTCGATGGCTTTGCCCAGTTCATCCGTCCATTCGGCACCCGGTACAATCCCTTCGTCATACCAGATATTGCAGTCCTGATCCTTTAACCACTGGATTTCGGGAAACACGACATCACTGTCTTCGTGGGAGTAACTTACGAAGATATAGGGATCATCGCCTGCATAGGCTGGGAAGGGCCTCTCCATGCCTCTTTTCCTATTGTGCTCAGCCGGTCCCACACGTTTTATTCAAGTATGTAGTTCCAGAGTCAGTCGGTTAAGTTCAGAGGTCGGCATTGGCAGCGCTGCAGGTAGCTGTACACAGCCTAGCCTTGCATGGCAGGCTCAAGAGTGTGCTGATGGTCTGGAGTCAGAAGATGATGTTCCGGGATACGGCTCAATCTCGGATGCGAAACTTCCCCGTACGAAAGCTTCTCCACTGTTGAGAATGTCTTCCTTGCGCTCACCTGCGGCCCAGGGAATGGGGACACCCTTTATCGACTGGTTAGGCAGAAACGCATGGAATTTCAGCTTTCTGACCGTTTCGATACTGCTGAGTGCATAGCCGCTCATTCGTTCCGTCGGCACCGGTGCCCGCCAACCACGACCCCTGGCACCGACAATGACCAAGTCGCCGCTAATCAGGTAGGATTTTCCGGAGGATTTTATGAGAAAGCCGTTGAATCTCGGCATTCAAAATCAGCGGGAGCATAGCCAATTCGTCTGAAACCTAAACGACCGCTACTGGCTCTTATCGGAGGCTGGAAGGAAGGTGACACTTACTGAACTGGCAAGGTGATCTTCTTTCCGTCGTAGTCGACTCAATCCTCGCTGCGAAGCTTCTTGCGCCAGGCAAAGGAAGAACAAAGTGCCGACAGACAAACAGATCAGCAATCACCGTAAGTTCGGTGTATCAACTTTCACGGCGTCAACAGTAAGCTCTCTCTCTATCCATCTCATTACGCGAACTTCGCCATTTTCTAGAATGAACTCAACGGTAGCTCTATATTCGAGGATTTTGAATCGGTGACTTCCATTGGGTATCATCAGATACAGATCACCCGATGGCTTGATATATTTGAGTTGATTGCCATCTCGAACCACTCGACGCTGGCCGCCGTTTGGGCGCTGAAATGTACCTGTGTAGGATTGCAGCGTCTCGTTTGACATGGGAGTTGCCGACGACAACAGCTCTTCTCTTTCCTGATTTGAACGCGAAAAACTCGCCCCCAGTGCCACTGCATCACCGAACTGCACGTCCGTAAAACGTACGCTGTTCTGGAGACGATCCCAGTCTGACTTAGCCACCATCCAGTGTCTCTCGTAAAGTAACGGTATTAGGACTTCACCGTGGCGCTGCTCGATTGCCAGTTCGAACATCTCCAGGTACTCGCTCTGGGTCCACGGACCTAACGCATCCACAAGATGGGCCACTCGAGTATGTTTTGCACGCTCCTTGACTTCAGCTTTTATTCCATTTGCCAGGGCTAGATCACCTCTGGCAGCTGCTATTTTCCACTCCAACAGTCGAATTGAGGCGAAATCCGAACCGACGATCGCTCTCGCCCGTTCAAGGTACTCTTCTGCTCTGTCGAACCGTCGCGCCGCCCAGTTGAACAAGGCAACACTAACGTTCGCTTGGTATTTGTCACGGTGCTGTATCAGCGCCGTTTCCATCAGTTCTACACCCTCATCGAACCGTCCCTCATGTACCATCATCGCAGCTCGATCAATGATTGGACCGAACGCGAGTGGATCGAACCGACTGGCACGTGCCATGATGGTGTCGGCTTCCTCATGGCGGGTCATGCGCAGCCAACGGCCATAGCCGCCCTGTATGCCTGCGTGCTGTGGCGCCAGGGCAGCGGCCTGTGCCATCAGCCTGAAACCTTCGCGCCAGGCATAGTCGTGCGTAATTCTCAAAACGCCCAGGAGGAACATTGCACCCGCATGCTGCGGATCAATTGCGAGTGCTCTCCCAAACGCTTTGATCGCAATCGGATTGGTTTGGATCGGGATATTCAGGCTACTGTTCAAGAAGAAGTATGTTGCGCCAAGCTCAGCCCAGGCATCAGCGAACTCAGGATCGAGTGCCACTGCCTGCTCAAACAAGGGAATCGCCTTCTCAACTTCATACGGATTACCCGAATTACTGAAATAGAGCGCTTGCAGATATAATTCGTAGGCTTCCGCATTCGCGCGCCCGCGTTGTTCTGACACAAGCTGACTCGCGTCCCTCCCTAGCGCGATCCCGACTTGAGCCACGACTTTCCCCACGATTTCGTCCTGCAAGGCAAATATGTCGGTGATAGCACCATCGTAACGCTCGGACCACAAATGAGTGCCGCTCGCTGTATCGATCAGTTGTGCCGTGACCCGAACTAGATTCCCAGACCTGCGAACGCTGCCCTCCAGCAAGTGACTCACGTTGAGTTGATCACCGATTTTCTGAACAGGCAGATTCTGCCCCCTGAACTGAAAGGAAGAGGTCCTGGCGATCACCGGTAGCTGGTTCGTCTTCACCAGCGCATTGAGTATTTCCTCGGAAATGCCATCGCTGAAATACTCGTTGGATGGATCGTCGCTCATATTGAGAAATGGCAGCACGGCAATACCTGGTCGCTGTTCTTGATCCGGTGCCGGCGTGACCGGCCCAGATGGATCGTTAGCGGGCGACTCGCTCTCTGTGCCCGGCTCTTCGATCGCTGATTCAGATCCAATACTAATGTATAGGAACCAGCCGCCCATGCTGACCAACAGAGCAATCCCAAGGACAGCCGCTATTGAAATCTGTTTCCCATTGGCTGATCGTGCCGGGGTATCTATGTGGATGTCACCAGCGATGCTGGCCAGCAGCTTGTCCCGATAGTCCTGTGTCAACGGCAGTTTAAAACTGACCCCC
>Ga0187833_10005298_pt1 | contig 12224 bp, 7 predicted proteins | sample ETNtaG_37_FD_167968 | JGI IMG/M metagenome (GOLD analysis project Ga0187833, IMG submission 167968) | Marine microbial and viral communities from oxygen minimum zone, Eastern Pacific Ocean - ETNP2014_SV_400_PacBio MetaG (Illumina Assembly) | ecosystem: Environmental > Aquatic > Marine > Hypoxic... | reverse complement strand
GACGGTCGGCTAGGGCACGGTCGCGAACCTGTTTTTGGTAGGTTTGGAAGCGCACAGGTTCCCAAATCTGAAACGACCGGCCCTTGCCGACATACACCACCGCCTCGGCGATACCAGAATGGTCACGAAGCGCGTCAGGGAGGATGACGCGTCCGTCCTTGTCCGGCGTGAGGGGGAAGCTCATGCCGAATATCGCCGCCGACAGGTGATCCTGTTCGTCCGAAAATGGGTCGAGACTGTCGATGTCTTGACTCAAGTCTTCCATGAAGGCGCTCGTGTGGCACTCGATTGAGCTGTTGGAGAGGGCAGGGAAGGCGTAGAATGTCGCGCTCTTGCCGAGCACGTCGCGGAACCGGGCCGGGACGGAGACCCGCCCCTTGCGGTCGATGCGCTGTTCGTGACTGCCGACGAAAATCCCCACCGTGTCCCCCAATGCCCCGATCGTTCCGAAGCCCGGATTGGTCCGGCCTTTGCCCTACTGCCTCCGTAAGCCTCTTTAACCTTGGCCACCCTAGAGCCTTTATGGATCTATATGGGTTTACATGGAATTAAATGGGATATCATGGGAATTTCTGGTGGTCAATGGAAACAAGCATGTCAAACATGGGTTTACACCAGTGAAGCTCATCAAACTTCTCGGTCCAGCGCAGAGCATCTAAGAAATGACTCTAGGTTTCGTGGGTTCTCTTCTACCTACACCCTAGAGATCGATTTAGGTGAAAATTTGTTCTTGTAATGTTCTATTTGTGACAAATGAAAGAACCGCATTACACTTGGCCACAAAAGGTTACGGAAAGGTTTTGATTTGGGTTCATCAAGAATTAGGAAGAATCGTCTTGGCTCGGATCACCCTGGCGGCCATCATGGTGGGCGAGAAATTCAGGGGGAGGCCATGCGTAACATCGTGTTTTTGATCATTGGCTTGACGGCTGGGCTGTTGGTCGGCTTCGTTGCCGTAGATGGAGGGCCGGAGCAGGTTACGCTGACGGAGGCCGCGGTGCCCCAGGATGTGATCCGCTGGAAGGTTACGGGCGCCGTGCCGGCCTCGCTGGTTCAAGTCGGCACCCTATCTGAGCGCGCAACCAAGTTGATCACGGGGCTGTCCGGCGGCCGTCTGCACGCCCAGTTCTACGATCCGGGCGCGCTGGTTCCGGTGATGGAGATGTTCGACGCGGTCTCCGCCGGTGCCATCGATGCTGGCATCGCCACGGCCGGTTATTGGGTTGGCAAGGAGCCGGCCTTAGCTTTCTTTTCGGCCGTGCCCTTCGGGCCGAATGCTGGCGAATACATGGCCTGGTTCTATTATGGCGGCGGCAAGGAGATGTATGACGAACTCTATGCCCGTCATAACATGAAGGGCGTTATGTGCGGTATGCTCCCGCCTGAGGCCTCTGGCTGGTTCCGCGAGGAGATCATCAGTGTGGAGGATCTGCGTGGGCTGAAGATGCGTTTTTTCGGCCTCGGCGGCGAAGCGTTGGAGCGCCTTGGCGTCTCGACCCAGCTGATCGCCGGCTCAGACATCTATCCGGCGCTTGAGCTCGGCACCATTGATGCCACCGAGTTCTCCATGCCCGCCGTCGATCAGGCCCTGGGCTTTCACCAGATCGCCAAGCACTATTACTTCCCAGGTTGGCACCAGCAATCGACCTTCCTCGAGCTGATAGTAAACATGGAGCGCTGGCAGGCGCTTCCAGATGATCTCAAGCTGTTGGTGGAGACGGTCTGTGGCGAGAGCATCCGGCTCAGTATTGCTGAGGGTGATGCGCTACAATTCAAGGCCATCGCCGCGCTCAAGGAACAGGGCGTCAGCGTGCACAGATGGTCGCCGGAAATCCTCGCTGCTTTTGAGGCAGGCTGGCAGGAGGTGGTCGCAGAGCGCTCGGCCGAAAACGCCGATTTCGCTCGCGTCTGGCAGTCCCTTAAAGCCTTCCGTGAAGACTACGCGGTATGGTTGGGGTTGGGATACTTGTAATCCCTAACAGGCTTCGATAGGAGAGGTCCCATACCTCAGTTTTCTTGTGGTCGCAAATCTGCAACCGCGCAGGAGTTTTGACATGCGTAACGTATTGCTGTTGGTCGTCGGCGTGGCGGCTGGCCTTGGCGTTGGTTTTTTTGCCTGGAAGGATGGCCATGTGGCACCTGCGCCGCAGGGTGAGGCGCCAGCGCCGGCGAGTGCCGCGCTTGCGCCGAACGTGACGTGGAAAATGGCGAGTTCTTTTCCCTCCAGCATGGTGTTGATCGGCAGCATGGGGCTCCACCTTTCCGACTCGGTTGACAGGCTGTCGGGCGGCGACTTCAACCTCAAGTTCTTCGAACCTGGCGCTCTGGTGCCGCCGCTGGAGATATTCGATGCGGTTTCGACTGGTGCCATCGACGCTGGCTGGACGGCATCGGGTTATTGGGCAGGCAAAGTACCAGCGCTGCAGTTCTTTACTGCCGTGCCCTTTGGTCCTGCCACCGGCGAGTACATGGCCTGGGTCTATTACGGCGGTGGCATTGAGATCTATGACGAGCTTTATGCCAAGCACAACATCAAGGGCATTCCCTGCGGCTCGGTGGCGCCCGAAGCATCGGGCTGGTTCCGAACCGAGATCACATCGCCGGAGGATCTAAAGGGTCTCAAGATGCGCTTCTTCGGGCTTGGTGCGAAGGTCATGGAGAAGCTCGGTGTTTCGACCCAGCTAATCGCTGGCGGCGACATCTACCCAGCGCTCGAGCTCGGCACAATCGATGCCACCGAGTTCTCCATGCCCGCCATCGACAAGGAATTGGGTTTTCACGAGATCGCCGGCCACTACTACTTTCCGGGCTGGCACCAGCAGTCGACCTTTATTGAGCTGATGGTCAACATGGAGCGCTGGAACGCGCTCGACGATCGCCGCAAGGCACAACTTGAGATTGCCTGCGGCGAGAACTTCCGTCAGTCAATCGCCGAGGGCGAGGCTATCCAGTTCGGCGCTCTTGAAGAGCTATCGGCGGCGGGCGTCGAAGCGCACCGCTGGTCGGACGAGATGATGGCCGCGTACAGCGGTGCTTGGGACGAGGTAGTAGTCGAGGAAGCGGCGGCCGATCCGGGTTTTGCTGAGGTCTGGGAGTCGCTCAGCACCTTCCGCGAGAAATACGCCGTCTGGAAGAACCTCGGGTACCTATAGGTGACGGTGGGCGCCGACCGTGGTTGGCGCCCACATCTCCCCCCCCCGACGCAACCCGGTGATATCATCGCCGCCATGTCGCTGTGTCAGGTTTCCCACTCTGATAGGGCATGGCGGCGTGTAGTGGCTGATGTCGGGGCATATGCTGATTATGTTCGACTCGACTCACTTGAAGGCGCTCATCGATGGCACAACTGTGCCGGCGCTCTTCATCTCGGGCTGACTTTGCAAAGCTGGCAGACGTCAGACGGCCTGTAAGCCGGGTTCTGTACCCTTGCGGGTGATGGCTATTCCTCTAGGACGGCCGTTACCGGACGCCTCGTGCGACCTACCCGGACAGCGGCCCCGGAAACCGGGCCTCGGCCCTGCCGAGACAGGACCTGCGCCGTCCCTATTTGGTCTTGCTCCTGGTGGGGTTTACCGTGCCGCCGCCGTTGCCGGCGACGCGGTGCGCTCTTACCGCACCCTTTCACCCTTGCCCACGGACCGAAGCGCGCAGGCGGTCTACTTTCTGTTGCACTGTCCCTAGGGTCGCCCCCGCCGGGTATTACCCGGCACCGTGTTTCCGTGGAGCCCGGACTTTCCTCTCCGCGCTTGAGCGTGGAGCAGCCATCCGGCCATCTGACGCGCACCAAAGGTGGCAGGCGGCGACAGCGCGGTCAAGAGCCGGCGCGCAGCGCCTCATCCTTCTCTGAAAGCTCGAGCCAGCGGGCCTCGGCGGCCTCCAGCTCGGTGCGCCGCGCTGCCAGGCTGGTGCCTGCAGCCTTAAAGGCCGCGATATCGCGGCTGTAGAAGTCGGGATCAGCGAGCCTTACCTGAAGCGCGGCGATCTCTGCCTCGATCTCGCCGATACGATCAGGTAGGGCGTCGAGCTCACGCTGCTCCTGATAGCCGAGGCGGCGGCGTGTAGTGGCGCGCCTGGGCGCCGCTGTTCGCTTCACTTCTGGTTTTGCTGTGACTTGACCACGCTGGCGCAGCATGTCGGTATGGCCGCCGACGAAGGCCTCGACAAGACCATTGCCGGGCAGCCACAGGGTGTGGGTCGCCAGACGGTCGATGAAGGTGCGGTCATGGCTCACCATAAGTACGGTTCCGTCGTAAGCGCCGAGTAGGTCTTGCAACAGGTCGAGGGTTTCCATGTCGAGGTCGTTGGTGGGCTCGTCGAACACCAGCAACTGGCTGGGTCGCGTGAACAGAAGCGCCAGCAGCAGCCTTGCCTGTTCGCCGCCAGATAAGCTGGCAATGGGGCTGCGTGCCTGCCCGGGATCGAACAGAAAATCGCGCAGAAAACCCACGACGTGTTGCTGGCGGCCCTGCGACCAGACGTTGTCGCCGCCCTCCGGGCAGAGCGTGTGCCAAAGCGTCGCCTCAGGATCGAGGGCATCACGGTCTTGCGAGAAAACGACCGGGCTGATGTCGTCGCCGAGGCGCACGCTGCCGCTGTCAGTCGCCAGCTCACCGATCAGTAAGCGCAGCAATGTGGTTTTGCCGACTCCATTGCCGCCCGTGATTGCCACCCGATCACCGCGGGCGACGCGTAGCGAAGCGCCGTCGATCACCTGGCGGGAGCCGAAGCGCTTGGCAATCCCTTCGGCCTCAACCACGATCTTGGCGCCCGGCTCGGCGGTGGCAAGGCTCAGCGGTGCCGTGCCGTGCGGCAGGTGGGCGATGCGCCGGCGGCGCTCGTCTCGCAGTGCCTTGAGCTTGCGTAGCCGGCCCTGGTTACGCGTGCGCCGTGCTGTCACGCCCTTGCGCAGCCATTCGTTCTCGGCATCGAGCTTTTTGCCAAGCCGCTTCAGCGCCTGTTCTTCTTCCGCGAAAATCTTGTCGCGCCAATCCTCGAAGCGCGCGAAGTCGTGCTCGGCGATACGTAGCGTGCCGCGATCGAGCCAGGCCGTGCGCGTTCCGACATCGCTCAGCAGCGCCCGGTCATGGCTGATCAAGACGACCGCACCGGGATAGGCGGTCAGTCTCACTTCCAGCCACTCGATAGCCGGTAAATCGAGATGGTTGGTCGGCTCGTCGAGCAGTAATAGGTCCGGCTCGCCGACCAGCGCCCGCGCCAGCGCTGCTCGCCGCGCCTCGCCACCCGACAGCGACGCCATCAGACGCGCCGCGTCCAGCCCCATGGGCTCGAGCGCCTCCTCTGCGGCGTGGGCCGGTGCGTGGTTGCCGCCGGCAACGAAGGTTGCGACAGTCTCGCTCTTGCTCGCCTTGACTACCTGCGCTAGGGCGCCGACCGTGAGGCCTGGCTGGGCCCAGCGCTCGCCTGCATCCGCCTCGATCTCACCAGCGACAAGGTGCAGCAATGTCGACTTGCCACAGCCGTTGCGCCCCACGAGACACAGCCGTTCGCGTGCGCCAATCGACAGCGACACGCGATCGAGCAAAGGTGTGGCTCCGAAACGCAGTGAAACATCGCGCAAGGTGAGAACGGGTGGCGACATGGTGGGCCGGAGTTGGGAAAAGAAGACGGGCCGCGCTGGGCGCGACCCGCCTGGTCTTGGGTCTTCGTTCGCGGGCGCCTTAGAAGCCCATACCGCCCATGTCTGGCGGCATCGGCGGAGCGTCTCCACCGGCTCCCTTTTTCTCGGGTTTCTCGGCCACTAGCGCTTCGGTGGTGATAAGAAGACCGGCCACGGACGCCGCATCCTGCAGGGCCGCACGCACGACCTTCGCGGGATCGACGATGCCGGCGCTGAACATGTCGACGTAGGTCTCGTTTTGGGCATCGAAGCCATGATTGGCCTTTTTCGACTCCATCAGCTTGCCGACCACCACAGAGCCGTCGACGCCGGAATTCTCGGCGATCTGGCGCACCGGCTGCTGCAGGGACTTGCGCACGATGTCGACACCGACCTGCTGGTCGTGGTTCTCGGGCTTGACCTTATCGAGAGCCTTGGCGGCCACGAGCAGGGCCACACCGCCACCGATGACGATACCCTCCTCGACCGCAGCGCGGGTCGAATTGAGTGCATCCTCGACGCGGTCCTTCTTCTCCTTCACCGCGATCTCTGTGGCGCCACCGACATGGACGACGGCCACGCCGCCAGCCAGCTTGGCTAGGCGCTCCTGCAGCTTCTCACGATCGTAATCCGAGGAGGTCTCCTCGATCTGCGCTCGGATCTGCTCGCACCGGCCGCGAATGTCCGTCTTCTTTCCGCCGCCATCCACGATAGTCGTATTATCTTTGTCGATGGAGACGCGCTTGGCCTGACCCAGCATGTCGAGGGTGACGTTCTCGAGCTTGATGCCGAGGTCCTCGGAGATCACCTGGCCGCCGGTTAGGATGGCCATGTCCTCGAGCATCGCCTTGCGGCGGTCGCCGAAGCCGGGCGCCTTGACGGCGGCGACCTTGAGGCCACCACGCAGCTTGTTGACCACGAGCGTGGCCAGCGCCTCGCCCTCGACGTCCTCGGCGATGATCAGCAAAGGCTTGGACGACTGCACCACGGTCTCCAGCAGCGGCAGCATGGCCTGCAAGTTGGAGAGCTTCTTCTCGTGCAGTAGCAGATAGGCGTCCTCGACCTCGACCTCCATTTTTTCCGCATTGGTTACGAAGTACGGCGACAGGTAGCCACGGTCGAACTGCATGCCCTCGACCACGTCGAGCTCGGTCTCGAGGCCCTTGGCCTCCTCAACCGTGATCACGCCCTCGTTGCCGACGCGCTCCATGGCGGTGGCGATGATGTCGCCGATCTCGCGCTCGCCGTTGGCTGAGATGGTGCCGACCTGTGCTACTTCCTGGTTGGTGCGCACGGTCTTGGCCTGTTTGTGCAGGTTGGTGACCACGGCATCGACAGCGAGGTCGACGCCGCGCTTGAGGTCCATCGGGTTCATGCCGGCCGCGACCGACTTCATACCTTCGCGGAAAATCGACTGGGCGAGCACCGTTGCTGTGGTGGTGCCGTCGCCGGCGATGTCGTTAGTCTTTGAGGCAACCTCGCGGACCATCTGCGCGCCCATGTTCTCGAACTTGTCGGCAAGCTCGATCTCCTTGGCGACGGTAACGCCGTCCTTGGTGATACGTGGCGCGCCGAACGACTTGTCGAGGACCACATTGCGGCCCTTGGGCCCGAGGGTGACCTTGACCGCGTCGGCCAGAATATCGATGCCCCGCGCCAGGCGCTGGCGGGCATCCATGCTGAATTTGACGTCTTTAGCTGCCATTTCTCGTCTCTTTCCTTTTTCGCTCAGGCGGCTTTGCGCGACTTGCCCTTGGCCTTCTTCTTAGGCTCAAGCACCGCCATGATGTCGGACTCCTTCATGATCAACAGATCCTCGCCGTCGATCCTAGCTTCAGAGCCTGACCACTTGCCAAACAGAATGCGGTCGCCAACGCTGACATCGAGCGCCACGGTCTGGCCCGTTTCGTCACGGGCGCCGGGGCCCACGGCCACGACTTCGCCTTGGCTCGGCTTTTCCTTGGCGGTGTCCGGAATGAGGATGCCGCCGGCGGTGCGCTCATCTTCCTCGACGCGACGAACCACTACACGGTCGTGCAACGGACGGAACTTCATCTATGACTGTCCCCTTTATAAGCGGATTGTTCTGCAAATTGTCAGCACTCGACGGAAGAGAGTGCTGATAGCTTCGGCGCGGATTTGGGGTAAAGCCGAGGCGGAGTCAAGGGGTGGCCCGAAGATTTTTGGCAGAAGTCTCGCAACAATATCGTTAACCAATTGAATATATTAGAAATTTTTGTTATATCCAAATATCGATAACGCGAGATGAGACAACGGCTGAAACGAATGTTGTGGGGTGGTGCCTGACGACGGCGGAAATCCTCTATCACATGCTCGACCACCCCCGCCTGTTGCCGACCTATGTCTAACAGGGCTGGGACTTGGTGCAGCAATTCTCGACCTTGCAGGAATTTCTGTGCTTCTGGCAGTGCGAGTTCGATGGGCCGCAGCACTCGGTACACCTCGGCGGCGCCCAGCAGACCGGCCTGCGTCGCGCGGATTGGCAGGTGGCGCTGCACTGACCTAAAGTAGGCCGAGTTCTCTGGCAGAGGAGACGGCTATGGAAGCCGAGGCGAGCCAGGCGATCGATCTGGCGACGGAAATTCTCACGGCCTACGGGCTGCGCGTAATTGGTGCGGTGGTTATTCTTATCGTCGGTTGGGTCGCGTCAAGCTGGGCTGCCCACACGATCCGCAAGATTGCGGTGCGCAGCGAACATGTCGATGTCATGCTGGGCAGCTTCCTCGCCAGCCTAGCGCGCTACGGAATCATCGCCGTCACGGTGCTCGCCGTGCTCGCCAAGTTCGGCGTGCAGACGGCGAGTCTGGTGGCGGTGCTGGGCGCCACCGGCCTTGCCATTGCGCTCGCCCTGCAGGGTACCCTCGGCCATATCGCGGCGGGTGTGATGATCCTCTTCTTCCGCCCCTTCAAGGTCGGGCAGTATGTTGAGGTTGCGGGCCAAGCTGGCACTGTGAAGGCGGTGACACTGTTCACTACAGAGCTAGCGACGCCAGACAACATTCAGATTCTCATTCCCAACGGCCAGGTCTGGGATACGACGCTGCGCAATTTCAGCCATTATGAAACGCGGCGCATCGAGATCATTCTCGGCATAGATTACGGCGATGATATCGATAAGGCGGTGGCCAGCGTGCGCGCGGTCATTGATGCCGAGTCCCGCATCCTGCCGGCCCCTGAATCCCAGGTTGTGGTCGGCGCGCTGGGCACGAGCTCGGTAGATCTGAGCATACGCGTCTGGGCCAAGAGAGACGACTTCTTCGACACCAAGGTCGACCTTACCAAAGCGCTTAAGGAGCGTATGGATGCCGACGGCATCTCCATTCCCTATCCGCATCAAACTTTAATTATACAGCGAGATAATGATTAGTGATAGTCGCAGGAGGAAGACATGAGCATCACACAGCTATTTTTCGAGTTCTCCAGAGTCCGCATTCACAAATAAAAAACCGTTATTGAGCGTACTAAATACCTAGTTTACCGGCGTGCTGATTCCGCTTTGACCATATCACAAGAAGCAACCATACTTGGCTTGCTGAGGAATGACTGGTGTCCCATCTCAACGTAGGGCACCGCATAAAGCATGGGGATGCCCTATGTGTTCTAGGTGCCATCGGGGGAATGCTGTCCCCTCGGTGGACCATAAAGCAGGTACAGCTTCGTTGGTGGTGGGACGGTGGTATATTTCCCTTGAATTTCTGAATTATCTGGGAAATGTTGGCCGGAAGTGACTTGTTCAATGTATTGTTAAGTGCGCTAACGCTGAGCACAACGAAACGTGAGGCCCAAAAGACATGCTCCGAAAACTGCATTCAAGACAGCATTATTTAGTCAGCCTGCCAGTACTCGTTTCACTGCCTCGTTTTAGTGCTACCTGGTTTTGGGAGTACGAAAGGTGCGTGGGCGAAAACAGAGAAGGGGCCAGAAACGGACGTTTGACGTGTGCCGCCGGAAAAGCTGTGCGCAGAGTTTCTGCAATATTGTGTGCGTTTATATGCGCCCTTGTAATCTCGCTTCCAGCAAGTGCTGATTCGGATTTACCCAACTGTCCCAGTGACACACAGGTAACTTGGACCGACTGTCAGGGCACCTATACCTTTGACAATGGGAACACATATGCAGGGGAATGGAGGGATGATAAGCCGCACGGCCAAGGCACCAACACCTATGTCAACGGGGACAAATACGTAGGGGAATACAGCGGTGGCATCCGTAACGGCCAAGGCACTCTTACCTTTACCGACGGTTCCGAATACATAGGGAAATTCAGGGATGGCGACTACAACGGTCAGGGCACCTATACCTATGCCGACGGTTCCGAATACGTAGGGGAATTCAAGGATGACTTATACCACGGTCAAGGCACCTATACCTATGTCAACGGGGACGAATACGTAGGGGAATTCAGGGATGACAAACGCAACGGACAAGGCATCCTTACCCATGCCGACGGCCGCGTTTGGGATGGGCTTTTTCGCGATGGTGAATGGGTTAGTGGAAAACAATATACGGCCGAACAAGCGCCTTCAGAAGTTTCTGCGTCTAGAGGTGAAGACGCTCCTCCCATTGAGAAAATTTTAGAATTAGTTGACGAAATATCTTCTCGAATCCCAATGGTGGACTGGTCGGAGCAGGACGTGTCCAGTGTTCTAACAAAACTAGAAAATTTAATTTCTGAGCTGGGTCATACAACCAAATCAAGTAAGGGAAAAAATCAACAAGCGATTACTACGGGCGATGAGGATTATAACTTAATTTGTGTATCCAGAGATGATGATGGGCTAAGTCCCTATTCAATTGCCCTGCGGAATGGTCCTATTGTTGAAGAAAAACGGTTTTTAATCTCATACACAGACAATGATGAATGCAAGTCTGCCATTGGAGTTCAGGAGGCTGAGGAGGGCAACACGTATATTTGCGCATCCAGGGATAATGATGGGCTGCGGCCACATGAGATTGTTATCGTCGACTTTAGCAGTTTTCACAATCGTTACATCAAAACGAATGTGGTACCAGGTACGAAGGAAAACTGTCACCGTGCTCTGGATGCCAAGATGCACAGTCAGGGATCAGACTATATGTGCGCTAGTAAGGATCGTGACGGGCTGAGACCATTTGGTTTGGTCCGCGTGGAGAGAACTGGGGATAGCCCGCTAGTTGGCGGAGTGTTTGGCAGTTTTGAAGAGTGTTTAGCTAGTCTTTGAATCGATGAACTTTCTCATTACCAACTAATTCCCATGATAAAGTATCCGCCGCGAAAGTCAGATCAGTAGTGGTGGAAATGTCTGGCCGTATTTTGTGGTAAGATAATGTTCTTACTCCGTAATTCGCTATGAAAGACGAATTATAAAAGGAGTAAGTGTAAGATAAAGCAATGGGAAAGTTATCGCGAAAACCGCGCGAATCTGCTGGCGTTCTGGCGAGAGAGAGTTTCCCAAACTAAGGGTATCTAATTTCCTGTTATACAAGCGTGCTCAAAACATCAATCATATATCATAGATATACTTTTACGGCAGAGATGAAGAAAAAATAGTAACCCTTTCTTAATATTATATTTGTGGTAAGTGAAGAGAAAGGGCGAAAGAATAAATGCCTCATTCTTATTTTGTGAATCAAGCTATACTCAGATTAAATATAGTTCTCATTGTAGCAATTGTAGAAGTTCTAAGGAATTTTGTAAGCTCTCTCCTAAGCTTTGAAAATCGATTCCTGAAGCAAGACTTTCAGCGTCAATACCGACTAGCTCTGCAAATGCGGTGTCGCCCAACACTTCGTGCTCTGACAAAAGCCCATCATCATCATAATCGAAGCTATGGAGAATGGACGATGCCGTTATAGGAAGCAATATTATTGAGGCAATGTTCATTGCTGCTATTTCTCCCACCTCAAATTTCGGTTGCTCCTGCTGCACCGCTGTATATTTGACCAACATTCGCTCAAAACGTGCAATCTCTGCTAGTGAGAGGCGCCCGTCGCCCGTTAAGTCCATATAGGCCCAGACGGCTTCAAAGGCGCATTTTATGTCGCGGTGACAGGTAACGACAGTTTCTCGGAGCGTCTCTATCGCTTGGATATCACTGCGGTAAACAAAATCTTCCAACAATAGTTCGCCGTACAATTCGCCGGCTTCAGGATGCCCATTTAGATGGGCTTTTCGCGCCCAAGACATAGCGGGTACGGGATCCTCTTCCACTATGTTGCCGTGACGGTAGAAAAGAGCGAGCGTATATTGTGCGTCAGAGTGATTTCGTTCGGCCGCGCTTGTGTACCATGTCAATGCCTTCGAATGATCTTTGTGGATACCAGTACCATTGTAATAACGCTCGGCAAGTTGGTATTGAGCATTTGCATCGCCTTTTTCAGCGTTGGTAAGCAACGATCGCAACCGTCTCTGCTCAGAAATATTTGCTCCACCTCTTTTACCGTTCTCCCATATTCCTGATTCAACCATTCCATCGGCCCAGGTATAGGTGCCCTGACCGTTGAAGTCGCCATCCCTGTATTCCCCTACGTATTTGTCCCCGTTGACATAGGTGTTGGTGCCTTGGCCGTGCGGCTTATCATCCCTCCATTCCCCTGCATATGTGTT
>Ga0187833_10005295_pt1 | contig 12229 bp, 14 predicted proteins | sample ETNtaG_37_FD_167968 | JGI IMG/M metagenome (GOLD analysis project Ga0187833, IMG submission 167968) | Marine microbial and viral communities from oxygen minimum zone, Eastern Pacific Ocean - ETNP2014_SV_400_PacBio MetaG (Illumina Assembly) | ecosystem: Environmental > Aquatic > Marine > Hypoxic... | reverse complement strand
TCTAGAAATTTTACCTGATATTTCGGGATAGATTTCGATTACCTTCGTTCTACTAGCATCTTTGTTTGTTTTAATTAAGTTAAAATATTTTTTCCATTTGGTTGGTCTCACAAAATATATAGGGAGGCTCAAAGCTGAACAAATACCTTTTATTACCCCAAAAGATTGGCCAAAATTGAACATACTAGTAACTCCTTGTCCTGGCATTGCATTAACGTGTTCTACAACAATGATAATTTCATCATTATGATTTACTTTTTCTTTAATAATGTTCGTAACCTGAGAGCCATTTACCTGTTTTTTATTTTTTTTCCCATCTATCATTGTGGGCATATCAAATACTTCGATAACTTTTTTGTTTTCCAAAACGCTAATTGCACCGCTTATCCCAGGATCTATTCCAAAAATTATCATATTGAATTTCCTTCTAATAAATTGTCATTAATTTCTAAATTTACATATACATTTTGAACATCATCATCATCTTCTAATGTCTCAAGAAAATTTATTACTGATTTAGTTTTTTCTTTGCTTAATGAAATTTTGTTTCTCGGTATCCATTCAATATTTGATGAAATGGCCCCTTTGATTTTTTTTTCTATCGTGGTTTTAACTTTGTGCAGACCATCTTTCTTAGTAATTACTTCATGATATAAGGTTTTTGACGAACAATCTTTCGCTCCTATATTAATTGCAAACTCCAAAATATCATCGTCTGAAATTTTATCTCTATCAATTCTAATCACGCCAACTTGCTTAAATTGATGTGAAGCTACGCCCGACGCACCAAGATTTCCTCCAAATCTTTGAAAAATTGTTCTGATATTTGATGCGGTTCTGTTTTTATTATCGGTTAAAGTTTCTACAATAATTGCAACTTTCTCAGGTCCAAAGCCCTCGTACAATAGATTGTTATAGTTTAAACCTTTATTTTTTTCAGATTTACGTACTGCTCTTTCAATATTAATTTTTGGCATGTTAGCAACTTTTGCTGCTTGTATAGCTGATCTTAGTTTTGGATTCATATTTGGATCTTTTGATCCTGATTTAGCTGCCACAATAATCTCTTTGGAAAGTTTTGAAAAGATTTTAGAACGTTGTTTATCCACACGACTTTTTTTATGTTTAACCCCAGCCCAATGTGAATGACCTGCCATTATTTATATTGTACTTTATTTATATTGTGCTTTCTAGTTGACCGCCAAAAACGATTGGCGTAATTTCGCTAGCTAAACCAGTTTTACTGTCTGCAACAACCATCACACCTGAAATTGTAGCTTCACCAAGTGCTGGAAAATGTTTAATTGCCGAAGGATCTTTAAAAAATTTTTTTAAGGAATTATCTCTATTCATTCCAATAACTGAATTATAATCACCACACATACCCACGTCTGTTTGGTAAGCCGTACCTTTCTCCATTATTCTGTAATCTGAGGTAGGAACATGCGTATGGGTCCCAACTACCAACGTGGCTTTACCATCAAATAGATAACCCATAGCCATTTTTTCACTTGTTATTTCACCATGTAAATCAACAACTATAAAATCTGCATTTTTTTTCAACTGAACTTTTTCAATAAATTTTTGTGCTGCTTTAAAAACATCATCACATTTCTTCATATAAATATTTCCCATTAAATTTATCACAGCAACTTTTTTATTATTTTTTGAATTAAAAATTCCAAATCCATTGCCTGGAGATCCTTTGACGAGATTTTCTGGTCTTAATAACCTTTTTTCTGTGGAAATAAAATCCATTGCTTCCATCTGATCCCAAACATGATTTCCCGTTGTAATTACATCGACGCCGGCTTCAAAGAATTGTTCTACATTTTTTTTTGTTATGCCCACTCCTGGGTCGGCAGCATTTTCACCATTTACTACAACAAAATTCAATTTTCTTTTTTTAATTAAATCAGGTAAGTTTTCGATCAAAGCCTTTCTTCCTGAAGGTCCCACGATATCGCCAAGTAACAAAATATTCATAAGTTGTTATTTTGAGCTTATAATACCTTGTTCGGTGAAAATGTAGTCTAATTTAAAATCATGTTTATTGATCGGTATTTCCCGACATTTTTGAAATGAATAAGCAATTCCTACTGAAATCATATTTTTTTTGTGTTTTTTTATTTTTTTCAGGCTTCTATCATAATACCCTTTACCATAACCTATACGATTTAATTTTTCATCAAATGCCACAAGAGGAACTAAAGCAAGATCAGGAATAATTTCAATTCTTGTATTTTTTGGTTCTAGAATTCCAAAATTATTTACATAAAGCGGTTCTCCATAAATCCACAATTTGAATGACATTTTATTTGAAGATTCAACAACGGGCAAAACGATTTTAAGTTTTTTCTTTGAGGCTTTTTCCAAAAACTCTACAATATTGACCTCATAGTCTGATGGGAAATAACCTCCAATAACCAATTCTTTTTTATTAAAATGTTTCCTAATCAATCCAAAAATTGAATTAAAATTAAATTTTTTTACAGTTAAATATTTTTTTCTTCTTTTTGAAAGAAATTTCTTTCTCAAAAGAAATTTATTAAATTTCATTTATTGTATGTTTTTTTCTAACTCGGGATTGGTGCTTTCAATAAATTTTTCTATTGATTGTGTTGTTTTTTCTAAAATCTCCTCATATGAAATCTTGTTCTTTTCTGCCATCACTTTGAATTCGTCAAGCCCATTTTTTAATTTATCAATCTCTAATTCTTTTTCATCTTTGTAGTCAATTGCCAAAGACCTTAGTTCTTTAAATTTATCAGATAGTTTTTGAAAATCACTTTTAGTATTTTTTACTTTTTTTAACAAATCAAAATAATCGTCTACTATTTTAATTGTCGTTATCAAAAAAAGTTTATTTTCTCCTATATTACCAAGGTTTTTTTTAAGTTCGGCGTATTTTGTATCTAAATGACTTGCTAAATCTTTAAGATTTTCTTCTTGTCCGTCGTCACAAGAAAGCAAATAATCCTTATTATTAAATTTAATATTTACGTTTGCCATTTGTCAATCTCATCAATAAGAATTTCTGTTTCTTGATTAAGTTCATCAATTTTTTGATTAAGGTCGTTTTGTTTGTCAAATTTGTAACCAATATCTTCTTTGATTTTTTCAAGCTCCGACTTTAATTCCGCATGTTGTTGTGCCAATTGTTCAAAGTTCCTCTGTGATTCTTCTTTTTCCCTTAATAATTGATTCTTTTCTAAATTCAGAGAACTTATATCCTTGTTCATTTCTAGAACCCTGCTAGTCATTGAATTCAATTCATTTAGAACATTATCTAACTTTTTTTCTTTTTCTTCATAATTTATCATTTGATTTGCGCCAAAATCATATTATTGATTTGAAACGTTCGAGTCTATATAGGTTTTATAGTGAGTACTATCTTCAAAGATTTAGCAAACGCTGTGAGATTTCTATCTATTGATGCTGTCCAAAAAGCTAATTCTGGACACCCAGGTTTGCCAATGGGAATGGCAGATGTTGCAACAGTTTTATTTCAATACTACCTAAGGTTTAATCCAAAAAATCCTAGTTGGCTCAACAGAGATAGATTTATCCTTTCAGCCGGGCATGGCTCTATGCTTTTATATTCACTTCTTTATCTAACTGGTTACAAGAGCATCTCAATAGAAGATATAAAAAATTTCAGACAATTAAATTCTATATGTGCTGGTCATCCAGAATATAAAAAAAATTCAGGAATAGAAACTACCACAGGGCCACTAGGACAAGGTTTGTCAAACGCTGTTGGTATAGCTACTGCAGAAGAGATAATGAAAAAAAGATTTGGTTCCAATTTAATTAACCATAAAACATATGTCATTGCTAGCGATGGCGACTTTATGGAAGGCATTAGTCATGAATCAATGAGTTTGGCTGGACATTTAAAATTAAAAAATTTAATTGTATTTTTTGATAACAACAAAATATCTATAGATGGCTCAACAGATTTAACAGTATCTGACAATTACAAAAAAAGATTTGAAAGCTATGGGTGGTTTTTTCAAGAAGTAAATGGACACAATGAAAAAGAAATAACAAAAGCTATTAAAAAAACACTAAAATCAAAAAAACCAAACCTGATTTCATGTAAGACTATTATTGGATATGGTTCTCCTAATAAATCGGGCAAAGCATCTTCTCACGGTTCTCCACTTGGAGAGAAAGAAATTATGTTGGTCAGAAAAAAACTGAAATGGAAATATAATCCTTTTGAAATTCCAAAAGAAATACTTAATAAATGGCGCAAAATTGGAGAAAAAGGAATATTGCAGGAAAAAAAATGGAATGCTATTTATAATAAAAAAAACAATAAATTTAAAAACGAGTTTTCTAGAATAATAAATGGAAAACTACCCCATGACTTTGATGAAATTATTAAAGAAGAAAAAAGAAGATTGTTTGATATAAAACAAAATATTGCTTCAAGACAATCTTCTGCTTCAGTTTTAGAAACTATTACAAAAAAATTACCAGAATTAATTGGAGGTTCAGCAGATTTAAGTGGCTCGAACAATACAAAAACTAAATATTCTAATATTATCAAGCCTACAAATTTTAAAGGAAATTACATCCATTATGGTGTTCGAGAGCATGCCATGGCAGGAATCATGAATGGTATGGCTCTGCACGGAGGTATAATTCCATACGGTGGAACTTTTCTAATTTTTTTAGATTATTGCAAACCAGCGTTGAGACTGTCAGCATTTATGGGTTTAAAAGTTATTTATATATTTTCTCATGATTCCATTGGGCTTGGCGAAGATGGGCCAACACATCAACCAATTGAACATTTGGCTAATTTAAGAACAATACCAAATTTAAATGTCTTTAGACCTGCAGACACAATTGAGACACTTGAATGTTGGGAAATTGCCTTAAAAAGTAGTACTAATCCCAGCGTGATAGCTCTAACTAGACAGAAAATTCCGTTTGTTTCAGAAACATTAACAACAAAAAATATGAGCTGTCTTGGTGCTTATGAGATAAAAAAGACAAATTCCAATTCTCAAATAACTTTGATTGCCTCTGGTTCAGAAGTTCAAATTGCTATTGATGCTCAAAAAAAACTTCAAAGCAAAAATATCAATGCAAAAGTAGTTTCGATGCCATGCCAAGAATTATTTGACAAACAATCGAAAGAGTATAAAGAAAAAATTATTGAAAAAAACTCCATAAAAATTTCAATAGAAGCTGGCAGTATTTTTGGTTGGGAGAAATATGTTGGATCTGATGGAATATCTTTAGGAATTAGATCTTTTGGAAAAAGCGCTCCATTTAAAAAACTATATGAAAATTTTAATCTAACTAGCAACAATGTCGTTAGAATAGCAAAGAAAATGCTGAAACGATAATTATGATTTTAAAAGTTGGCATCAATGGCTTTGGCAGAATTGGAAGAATGACATTAAGGTCAGTTATTGAAAATAATAGAAAAGATTTGGAAATAGTTGCTATTAATAATAAGGGCAACACAGAAATTAGTAGCTTTCTCTTAAAATACGATACTGTACACGGAAAATTAAACAACAAAATAAGTCATTCTATTGAATCAATTATAATTGACGAAAAAAAAATAGACATGACTCATGAAACAGATATTTCAAAAATAGATTGGAAAAAAAATAAAGTTGATGTTGTTCTCGAGTGCACCGGAAAGTTCAATACAAATGAAAAATCAAGACAACATATTAATTCTGGTGCAAAAAAAGTTATTGTTTCTGCTCCCTGCAAAGGTGCCTTAAGTATTGTTTTTGGAGTAAATGAAAAAATTTTGAAATCCAGTGATCAAGTAATATCCGCGGCATCCTGCACTACAAATTGTTTGGCCCCGATGGCTAAAGTATTAGATGATAATTTTGGAATTGAAAGAGGTTTTATGACAACAATACATTCTTATACCAACGATCAAAGATTGTTAGATAATTCACATAAGGACTTAAGAAGAGCCAGAAGCGCCCCCAATTCTATGATACCTACAACAACAGGAACTACAAAATCTCTCGGTAATGTTATACCAAAGCTAAAGGGTAAAGTTGAAGGGGCTTCTATCAGAGTACCAACGCCTAATGTTTCGTTGGTAGAGTTTGTTTTTTCCTCAAATAATAGTTTGTCTGTTGAAAAAATAAATAATTCATTTTTAAGAGCCTCAAAGTCTGAGTTAAAAAATATATTGAGCACAAACAACGATCAACTTATTTCTTCAGATTTTAATCACAATCCCCACTCAGCTATAGTTGATCTTTCTTTGACAAAAGTTGTTGATAGTAAAATGGCAAAAGTATCTGCTTGGTATGATAACGAATGGGGTTTTGCAAATAGAATGTGCGATCTAGCAGTTTTCTCTGGAAAACTAAAATAAAAAATGGGCAAACTAAAGGCTCTCGATGAAAAATTTAATCTAGCTGACAAACGGGTTCTCTTACGTGTTGATTTAAATGTACCTATAACAAGTGGTAAAGTTACTGACAAATCTAAAATAAATAAAATCGTACCGGTAATAAAAGAACTTATAAGAAGAAAAACTAAAATAATTCTTATTTCGCACCTTGGTAGACCAAAAGGAAAAATTGATCAAAAACTATCTTTAAAGGTTATAGCTCCTATTTTAGAAACTTTGTTAAATTCGAAAGTTCACTTTTTTAATGAAAATTATGGTTCATCAGCGATAGAAAAAAGTGAGAAAATTAACTCCGGAGAGGTTTTATTACTTGAAAACATTAGATTTAATAAAGAAGAAGAACTGAATGGGGTATCTTTAGCAAAGGAACTTTCTAAAATCGGTGATATTTATATAAACGAAGCCTTTTCTTGCTCACATAGAGCTCATGCATCTGTTTGTGAAATAACAAAACATATCGATTCATATGCAGGTAAACTCCTAACTGAAGAAATTAATGTAATAAAAATGCTAACAATTAATGCAAAAAAACCTGTTACTTGTATTGTTGGGGGAGCAAAAATTTCTACCAAAATCGGAATTATTAATAATCTTATAAAAAAAATAAAAAATATTATCATTGTGGGGGCGATGGCAAACAACTTCATAAAATATCAAGGATATAATATCGGAAAATCCCTATTTGAAAAAAATCAAGAAAAATTGCTAGAGGACATATTAAAACAATGTGAAATAAATAACTGTAATCTTATTTTACCCGAGGACGTCATTGTTTCAAAAGATTATAATTCTAAAGGTCAGTTAAAAAGTCTGCATAAAATTGATGAAAATGACTTAATTTTAGATATTGGCAAAAAAACCATAGAAAATATTCTTAAAAAAATTGATGAATCAAAAACTGTTTTGTGGAACGGACCAGCAGGCTATTTTGAGATTGAAGAATTTTCATTGGGAAGTAATAAAATTGCTAATAAAATAGTTGAAAATACCAATAAAAAAATTCTTACATCAATTGCAGGTGGTGGTGATACTGTTACAGCTATAAATAAGTTTGGTTGTTCTAATGGATTCACTTATATATCAACTGCCGGTGGAGCTTTTTTGGAATTTCTTGAAGGAAAAAATTTACCTGGTATAAAAGCTTTAGAAATAGATGAATGAAATAGAAAATATTGCAAAACAAATGGTAGCAAAAGGAAGAGGCATATTAGCTGCCGATGAAAGCACTGGAACTATGACAAAAAGATTATCCAGTGTAAATATTGAATCAACATCAGAAAATAGACTAAAATTTAGGGAAGCGTTATTTTCCGCAGAAAGCATAAAAAATTACATTGGAGGAGTAATACTTTATGATGAAACCATAAAACAAAAGACGTCTTCTGGAAAAACTATACCTGATCTAATTAGAAGTTTTGGATCAATTCCAGGAATAAAAGTGGATATTGGAGCAAAAAAATTAGCTGGATCTCCCGAGGAAAAGATCACTGAAGGATTAGATGGACTTAGAGAGAGACTAGTGGAATATTATAAATTAGGAGCAAGATTTGCAAAATGGAGAGCGGTATACAATATTTCTGAAGAGTATCCTTCCAAGTTAGCTATTAAGTCAAACGCACACACGCTTGCAAGATATGCGGCTCTAGTCCAAGAAGCGAAAATGGTTCCTATTGTTGAACCGGAAGTATTAATGGACGGCAAACATAACATAATGAAATGTTATGAAGTAACCGACAGGGTTTTGAAAGAATGTTATAAAGAGTTAAAATTGCACAACGTAAATCTTAAAGGAACAATACTAAAACCCAATATGATTCTGCCTGGAAATAAATCAAAAGATAAAAGCAACTCTTTAGAAATTGCAAAAATGACACTCAAGTGTTTAAAAGAGAATGTGCCTAATGAAGTTCCTGGAATAGCTTTTCTATCAGGAGGACAAACAGAAATTGAAGCCACACAAAATTTAAACGAAATAAATAAAATTAATGACACAAATTTTTTACTGAGTTTTTCTTATGGGAGAGCCCTGCAACAAAGCGCTCTAAGGAACTGGGCAAAAAATATTCGCGATATAAATAACACCCAAAAAATCTTTAATCATAGATCCAAAATGAACGGGCTTTCTACTTCAGCAAAATGGAGCATGGACCTAGAAAAACAATTAACTGTCTAACAAAAATTGAAAAGATATATTTATCTAATATCACCTCAAAAGATAAAGGGAGTTAAGTTTTATAGAGAACTTAACAATGTGCTAAAAACTAAAAAAGTAAAATACTTCCAACTAAGACTGAAAAAAATATCTAACTCAAATTTATTAATAATATCTAAGAAAATTAAAAAAATTGCTGAAAAAAACAATGTAAAGTTTCTTATTAACGATAAACCGCTTATAGCTAAAAAGACTGGTGCAGATGGCTGTCACATTGGTCAAAAAGATATGGATTTTATTTGGAGTAGAAAAATATTGGGAAAAAATAAGATCATTGGAGTAACATGCCATAACTCAAAAAAAATGGCTCTAAAGGCAAAAAAGCAAGGTGCAAATTATATCGCTTTTGGATCATTTTTTAAATCTTCAACAAAAAAAACAGTTTTTAAAGCCAATGTAAAAATATTGCGTTGGGCCAAAAAAAAAATTAATATGCCGACCGTTGCAATAGGTGGAATTAACAGTTCCAATTATAAAAAAATTTTGTCTAACGGAGCAAATTTTATTGCTTGCTCTAGTTGCATTTGGAATAACAAAAAATTAGATCCTATTTCAGCGATAAGTGAATTTAAGTAAATAAAAATGAAAATATTGGGAAATGAAATTAAACCAGGAATGATTATCGAACATAATTACGATCTATGGACAGTGTTGAAAACCCAACATGTCAAGCCGGGAAAGGGTGGAGCTTTTAATCAAGTTGAGCTAAAAAGCGTAAAGAAGGGAACAAAACTAAACGAAAGATTCAGATCTAGTGATTCTGTTGAGAGAGCTGTTCTAGATGAAAAAAAATTTAATTTTTTATATGAAGATCAAGAAAAATGCCACTTTATGGACCAAGTAAATTTTGAACAAATTGCAATAGATAAATCCATTTTAGGAGAAAAAAATAAACTAATGCAAGAAAATATGAAAGTAACAATTCAATTTTATGAAGATCAGGCTTTGTCTGTTGATTTGCCGCCTCATGTAGAACTAAAAATAGATGTCACCGATGCAACAATAAAAGGACAAACCGCATCTTCATCATATAAACCCGCAACCTTAGAAAATGGAATTAAAATTACAGTGCCACCATTTATTAATTCTGGTGATAAAATTATTTTGGATACCAGAACGTTCGAATATATTAAAAAAGTTAAATAAATGAGACTTTCTTCAGCTAATATAAATGTTCTTGTTAAAGCGTGCAGAAAAGCAGCCAAGCCCTTAATTAGAGATTTCGGTGAAGTAGAAAAACTTCAAGTTTCTCTAAAAGGTCCTGGAGACTTTGTGACGGCTTCGGATAAAAAAGTAGAAAAAATTTTAATTGATGAATTGCAAAAAGCTAGACCTAATTATTCAATACTAAGTGAAGAGATTGGATTAATAAAAAACGACGAAGAATTTAAATGGATTATTGACCCCATAGATGGAACAGCAAATTTCCTTCACGGAATACCTCATTTTGGAATATCGATAGGATTGGAACACAATAAACAAATAATTTGTGGTATTATTCTCGATCCAATAAAAGATGAAATATTTATTGCCGAAAAGGGAAACGGATCTTATCTGAACAATCATCGAATGCGTGTTTCTTCAAGATCTAAGCTGAAGGATTGTATAATTTTTACAGGTGGACCATCATATAAATCCAATGAGAAAGATAGGGAATTGTCATTAAAAGAGTACAATAAATTTTCATCAATAGTTAATATCCCAATTAGAAAAATGGGAAGTGCATCATTGGATATGGCTTATGTTGCTGCGGGAAGATGCGATGGGTTTTGGCAAAGAAATTTGAATTATTGGGACGTTGCCGCGGGTATAATTCTTGTCAAAGAGGCTGGTGGATTCGTAACTGATTTTAATGGAAGCGACAAATACCTTGAAAATAAAACCACTTTAGCAAGTAATTCAAATATTAACGAGGAAATGATTAAAATCTTGAACTAGTTAATTTTTTATTGTTAATTTTTTTTTTTTGTTATAATAAACATATTCCTATATGAAAAAAAAAATACATCCAGATTATCATAATATAAAAGTTGTCATGACTGACGGAACTGACTTTGAAACAAAATCAACCTGGGGTAAGGAAGGTGATATCCTAAAACTTGATATTGATTCAAAGTCTCACTCAGCTTGGACAGGTGGAGATCAAAAAGTGTTAGATAAAGGCAGAGTGAGTAAGTTTTACAAGAAATTCACTAACTTTAGATCAACAAGCAAGAAATAATGGATAATAAACCTTTTATGCCAAAGGCGACTGCTGTGTGGTTAGTCGAAAACACTAAGATAAGTTTTAAGCAAATAGCTGATTTTTGTGATCTGCACGAACTTGAGATAAAAGGTATAGCTGATGGAGATGTGGCTAAAGGAATAAAAGCTTACAATCCAATTCTGGCGGGACAATTGACAAGAGAAGAAATTGAAGCTTGTTCTAAAGATAATAATAGATCTCTTGCTTTAAATAAAAAAGAGTTAGATATAAAGTTCCAAAAAAAAGGACAAAAATATATTCCATTATCTAAGAGACAAGATAGACCTAATGCTACACTTTGGTTAATAAAAAACTATCCCGATTTATCTGATGGGCAAATAGGAAAACTTGTTGGCAGCACAAAAAACACAGTACATTTAATAAGAAATAATAAGTATTGGAATTCTTCCAATTTGATATCAAAAGATCCCGTGGTCTCTAATCTGTGTACTCAAGTTGATATAGAAAAAGCAGCGGACAAAGCTAGGCGAAAAATTGATAGAATGAAAAAAGAAATAGACAAAAAAATATAACAATCAAAGATTGACTATAAAAGACCACGAAAATACGTATACAATATTATTTTAATTCCATCTGGACAATCTTTTTTATTAATGTTAGTTAATGCATCTTTAATTAGGAGGTAGTTATTAAAATAGAAGTTAGAGATAATAATGTTGAACTGGCGTTAAGAATTCTAAAGAAGAAACTTCAAAGGGAGGGGTTTTTTAAAATTCTTAAAACAAAAAGCAATTATGAAAAACCTTCTGAAAAAAGAAAAAGAGAAAGATCAGAAAATATACGAAGGTCAAAAAAGATCCAAAGAATGCGGAATAATATCTAATTTAGTTTTTTTAATAAAATAGGTGTATAATTGAAATTGAGCTTTATCGCGGGGTGGAGCAGTCTGGTAGCTCGTCAGGCTCATAACCTGAAGGTCGCTGGTTCAAATCCAGCCCCCGCAACCAATCGTACCAACGCTTTTTATTTAAGCTACCTGTAAAAGTTTTTTGAGCACACTGTGAACACGCTCAAAAGAATTTTGTCTCAAGTTTCTTTTTCTTACCTGCGACAAAATATTTTTTTTCTTTTATTTCCTTAGACAAGATTTAAACACAATCACACCCTATATGAACACTCAATGGAAACTATTGATACTACAGATAATATCCTTCACTCTTATTCTCCTGACGATGAATATGATTTTATTGAAATTTTTTAATGCGAACTTACTTTTATATTTTTTTATTCTTCATATGGACCTTTCTGTTTAGCGGAACTGTAAATTTCTTTTTATGGTAAAGCTCGAAGAAGAAGATGTTCTAGACACAGTCTGGTTTCAAAAACAAATGCTAAAGAA
>Ga0187833_10005294_pt1 | contig 12230 bp, 14 predicted proteins | sample ETNtaG_37_FD_167968 | JGI IMG/M metagenome (GOLD analysis project Ga0187833, IMG submission 167968) | Marine microbial and viral communities from oxygen minimum zone, Eastern Pacific Ocean - ETNP2014_SV_400_PacBio MetaG (Illumina Assembly) | ecosystem: Environmental > Aquatic > Marine > Hypoxic... | reverse complement strand
ATTTAGCGGTCAGGTTTTAAGACTAGCTCTTATGAGTGCTCACTACAAACAACCGTTAGATTGGAATGATAAACTTATAAATGATTGTAAAAATATTATTGATAAATGGTATAATGTATATTCTTTATTAACAAATCCATTAAAGATTCCAGAAGATATGCTTATACCTTTATATGATGATCTAAATACTCCTGGCTATATTGCTAATCTCCACAAACTTTTTGATAAAGCACATAAAGGTCAAGAAAGTGATAAAAAGATATTTATTTCAGCCTGTAACTTTGTTGGACTTCTTAATGAAACTAAAGATCAATGGTTAGATTTTAAAAAGAAAAAATCTTCAATTTCTGAAGCAGACATTTTAAAAAAAATTGATTTAAGAAATAATGCTAGAAAAAATAAGGATTATAGAAAAGCTGATATAATAAGAAATGAGCTCTTAGACAATGATGTTTTAATAGAAGATAAAGATGATAAAACCATTTGGAAATATAAATGAGCAAAGAAAGACTTTACATATTTGATACTACCCTTAGGGATGGCGCGCAAACACAAGGTGTTGATTTTTCAATAGATGATAAAGAGAAAATCGCATCTGCTTTGGACAATCTCGGTGTAGATTATATTGAAGGGGGCTGGCCCGGCGCAAATCCAACAGATACAGAGTTTTTTCAAAAAAAAATTAATTTGAAAAATTCTAAGCTAACTGCTTTTGGTATGACAAAAAAAACAGGCAGGAGCGCTGATAATGACCCTGGTATTTCTGCAATTCTTAACTCCAACACTTCTTCAGTTTGTTTGGTTGGTAAGACTTGGGATTTTCATGTGGATATTGCATTAGGTATTTCCAATGAAGAAAATTTAGAAAATATTAGCGAAAGTGCAAAACATTTTATTAAAGAAAAAAAAGAATTTATGTTTGATGCTGAGCATTTTTTTGATGGTTATAAGGCTAATCCTAAATATGCGCTATCTTGTCTTAATGCTGCTTTCAATCAAGGAGCAAGATGGATTATTTTATGTGACACAAATGGTGGAACCTTACCTCACGAAGTATCAAAAATTGTTAAAGAAGTTTTAAGCCATGTACCTGGAAAAAATTTAGGAATACATGCACATAATGACACAGGAAATGCAGTAGCAAATTCCTTAGCAGCAGTTTTAGTTGGTGTGAGACAAGTTCAAGGCACGATCAATGGCCTTGGTGAAAGATGTGGAAATGCAAATTTAATGTCATTAATTCCATCATTTTTTTTAAAAGAAGATTTTTCTTCTAAATTTGAGATAAATATAAAACCAAATAATATTAAAAACTTAACACAATGTTCAAGACTTTTGGATGAAATTTTAAATAGAAAACCGAATAAACATTTACCTTATGTTGGTGCGGCTGCATTTTCACATAAAGGTGGCTTACATGTGTCAGCTGTACAAAAAGATCCAAAAACATATGAACATATAAATCCAGAAGATGTTGGCAATTCTAGAAATATTGTAGTTTCAGATCAAGCAGGAAAATCAAATATTATTTCAAGATTAAAAACTATAGGTATTGACATCAAAGAAAATGATCCAAAAATTAAAAAACTTTTGGATGAAGTTAAAGATAGAGAGTTTATTGGTTATAGTTATGATGGTGCAGACGCTTCATTTGAATTGTTGGCTAGAAGAATTATTGGCGAAATATCAAGATTCATACTAATTAAAGAATATGATGTATCAGTTAAAAAAAATTCATCGGGAGAAATTATTTCAACTGCAAAAGCAGAATTGGAAGTTGATGGTGAAAAAATTATCTGCGAAGGAGAAGGTAACGGACCAGTTAATGCTCTAGATAATGCAATTAGACAAAACGTTGATCGTCTAGCAAAATATTCTAAATATTTAAAAGATCTTAAATTGGTAGATTATAAAGTTAGAATTTTAAATACAGGAACTGAAGCAATAACTAGAGTTTCAATTGAAAGCACAGACTCAAAAGGTAAAAACTGGTTTACTATTGGTGTATCAACAAACATAATTGATGCATCATTTAAAGCTTTGGTTGATAGTTTAGATTACAAATTATTCAAAGATAATGCTCCTTCAAGCAATTAATGTCTTTTAATAATATATCATTCATTTTACATAAACCGCAATTATCAGAAAATATAGGAGCTTGCGCTAGAGCAATCAAAAATTTTAATTTTAAAAAACTTATTGTTGTAAATCCAAAACCTTCATTTCCTAATGATAAGATTTTAGCAACATCAGTTGGAGCAAAAGATATTATAAAAAATTGTAGAGTTTATAATAATTTAGAATCATCAGTAAAAAAAATTGACTATTTAATAGCAACAACATCAAGATTTAGAAACAAAAACATAAAACATATTAAATTAAAAGATTTAAATAAAATTGATTATACTAATAAAGTAGCCTTTTTATTTGGATCTGAAGCTTCCGGTCTTTCAAATAATGAAATTAGTTATGCAAATTATACTTTACAAATTCCAACCAATCCAAATTTTAAATCATTAAATCTATCTCATAGCGTAATTGTAATAGCACAAATATTAGCAAGTATTATAAAATTAGAAACACCCAATTACCAAATGTCAAAAAAAGTAAAATTTGTCAAAAAAAAAGACATTCAAGTTATGGCTAATTTTTGTATTAAAAAACTTGAAGATAGAAATTTTTTTAAGCCCTTAGAGAAGAAACCTATAATGTTAGAAAATCTTAGAAGTATTTTTTATAAAATGGAATTATCAGAAAAAGAAATTCGCATTTTATCAAGTGTATTTGCTAACCTTTCAAAGAAAAAGGTTGATTGACAAAATTATGCTTAAGTTTATAAACCGTCCTACTAAATGACAAAAAGATTAAACTCTAAACATAAAGTTGATAGAAGACTGCGTGTAAACTTATGGGGTAGACCAAAAAGCCCATTTAATACTAGAGCATATCCTCCAGGACAACATGGACAAACTAGATCACCAAAACCTTCTGATTATGGAATTCAACTACAAGCCAAACAAAAACTAAAATCATATTACGGGAACATCAATGAAAGACAATTTAGAAATGTTTATAAAAAAGCCATTATGGCAAAAGGAGATACTGCAGAAAATTTAATCGGACTATTAGAAAGAAGATTAGATGCAGTTATTTATAGATCTAAACTTTCAAATACAATTTTTTCTTCAAGACAATTAATTAATCATGGCCATGTGAGAGTTAATGGGAAAAAAGTTAATATAGCAAGTTATCAAGTTAGAGAAGAGGATAATATTGAGATTAGAGATAAATCTAAACAATTAGCTTTAATTGACATTGCACTTGCAAACAAAGAAAGAGAAGTTCCAGAGTATTTGCAGTTAGATGAAAAAAATAAAAAAGTAAAATTTGTTAGAATACCAAAACTGGAAGAAGTTCCTTATCCTATTGTTATGGAGCCAAATTTAGTAATTGAGTATTATTCTAGATAATTAATTTTTTTTTAAAATTTATATTTTTGCTTTCAAGTAATTTAACTAGTTCACCATTTTCGTACATTTCTTTGATAATATCACAACCGCCAATAAATTCTTTTTTGATATATAATTGAGGAATAGTGGGCCAGTCACTAAATTTTTTTATTCCCTGTCTTAAATGTTCATTTTCTAAAACATTAACACCTTTAAAATTTACTTCTAAAATTTTTAACATATTTGATACTGCCATTGAAAATCCACACTGAGGAGCATCAGGAGTACCTTTCATAAAAAGGCAAATTTCATTATTTTCAATTTCTTTTTTTATTAAATCATTTGTTTGTTGTTCCATTGTTATTCCTTTGTTTTGATTGCTAGTGCGTGTAATTCATTTCCCATCTTACCTTTCAACGAATTATATACCATTTTATGTTGTTCAATTTTGCTTTTACCTGAAAATTGTGTAGATGTAACCGTTGCAGAATAATGGTTTCCGTCACCTGCTAAATCTTGAATTTCAACAGTTGCATCAGGCAAGCCTTCTTTAATTAGTTTTTCAATTTCTTCTAAATTCATTGTCATTGTTGTACCATATATTCCCTCAACCATTTTGTATTAGATTGAATTAATTCGTCAACACTTAGAATTGGCTCATTATCAATAATAATTTCTTTACTAGTTACAACACCAAGTTTATCAAAATGTACGGAATTTTTTTTTAAAATTGCCTCAACTTTTTTTAAATTATCTTTAGAAATTTCTAAAATATAGCGTCCTTGATCTTCACAAAAAAAATATTCAAATTTATTCATTAAAATTTTCAATTTTTCTAACTTAAATCCTTTATTTCCTTTGATAGACATTTTGGACAAAGCAGTAATAATACCACCTAAAGATACATCGTGTGCAGATTTTACTAAGTTTTCTTCAATCAATTTTAAGATGGTTTCTCCATTGTTTTTTTCATTAAATAAATTTATTTCTGGTGGGGGGCCTTTTTTTTCAAGCAAGATATCTCTTGCAAATAAACTTTGATCTAAATTACCCACTGTTTTACCAATTACTAAAATTAAATTATTATGTTCTTTTAGCTCCATAGTTATCATTTTTTTATAATTTTTAATTAAACCAACTCCTCCAATTGATGGCGTAGGTTTAATACCCATATCTTTAGTCTCGTTGTAAAAAGAAACATTTCCTGAAACAACTGGAAAACCTAAAAATTTACTTGCTTCATTAATACCTTCAATACATTCAACAAATTCTCCCATATTCTTTTCTTTTTCAGGGTTACCAAAATTTAAGCAGTTTGTAATAGCTATTGGTTTTGCACCAACTGAAATTAAATTTCTCCAACTTTCGCACACAACTTGTTTTCCACCTGTAAATGGATGTGCATAACAATATGTTGCAGATGAATCTACTGAGGTAGCTATAGCTTTATTTGTTTTATGTACCCTGACAACACCAGAGTCTCCACCTGGCTTTTGAATCGTATCTCCCATAACCGTATGATCATATTGTTGCCAAATCCATTTTTTGTCACAAGCATTAGGACTAGATAGTATTTTTTTTAATATATCAACAACCTTTAATTTTTTAAATTCATTTTTATCAAATTTAAATTTTCGAGGAAGTTTTGTTTTTTTCCATTTTCGATCATAAATAGGAGCATTTTCCGCCAATATATTAATTGGTATTTCTGCAACTTTTTTATTTTCAAAAGTAAGTTCAATTTTTTTTGAGCTGGTTGTTTTACCTATAATTGCAAAATCTAAATTCCATTTATCAAATATTTTTTTTGCTTTTTTTTCTTTTCCATTTTCAAGAATAATTAACATCCTTTCCTGACTCTCAGAAAGCATGATTTCATAAGGCGTCATCTTCGCTTCTCTACAAGGAACTTTACTTAAATTTAACTCTATTCCAAGATTTCCTTTTGATACCATTTCAATACTTGAAGATGTTAATCCTGCAGCCCCCATATCTTGAATAGAGATTATTGATCTGTCCGACATTAATTCTAAACAAGCTTCTAACAATAATTTTTCTGTAAATGGGTCTCCAACTTGTACTGTTGGTTTTTTTTCATCAATTTTTTCATCAAAGATAGCAGAGGCCATGCTAGCCCCGTGAATTCCATCTCTTCCAGTTTTTGATCCCACATAAATTACCGGATTGTTAATACCTGCTGCTTTTGAATAAAATATCTTGTTTTTTTTAACCAAACCCAATGTCATGGCATTAACTAAAATGTTTCCATTATAAGATTCGTCGAAACAAGTTTGTCCTGCAATTGTTGGTATCCCCATGCAATTTCCATATCCACCAATTCCCCGAACAACACCTCTTAATAAGTTTTTAGTTTTTGGATGTTGAGGTGATCCAAAATGAATTGAGTTTAAATTAGCAATTGGTCTTGCTCCCATAGTAAACACATCTCTCATTATTCCTCCTACACCTGTTGCAGCTCCTTGATAAGGTTCAATAAAAGAGGGGTGATTGTGACTTTCAATTTTAAAAACTATTGCATCTCCATCATCTATATCTATTACGCCAGCATTTTCTCCAGGCCCTTGGATAACACGTTTACCTTTAGTATTAAGTTTTTTTAAATGAAATCTTGATGATTTATACGAACAATGCTCATTCCACATTGCAGAAAAAATTCCAAGCTCAGTAATATTTGGAGTTCTTTTTAATAGTTCACAAATTTTATTGAATTCTTTAGATTTTAGACCGTGTTCAATTGCTATTTTTTCATTTACCATCTTTATTTTAAATTTTCGACTAAATTTTCAAAAAAAAAAGATCCATCTTCACCTGAAAGATATTTATCAATCATTCTTTCAGGATGTGGCATCATACCTATAATATTTTTTTCTTCATTAAAAATTCCAGCTATATTTTGAATTGCACCAGTCGGATTACTTTCGTCATTAATCACACCATCTTGATTACAGTATGTGACAGCTATTTGATTATTATCTTGTATTGATTTTAATTCATCGTTAGAGCAGAAATAATTTCCTTCATTGTGAGCTATATGAAGTTCTAAAATTTCTTTTTTAATGTTTTTAAAATATTTATTTTTTTTATCATTAATTTTTACAAATACATTTTTACAGACGAATTCTAAATATTTATTTTGTTGCAGTATACCTGGCAACAAACCTGTTTCAGTTAAAATTTGAAACCCATTACAAATTCCAATTACCAAACCACCAGATTTTGCAAATTCAATTACTGATTTAATAATTTTAGATTTTCCAGCGATACTTCCACATCTCAAGTAATCTCCATAAGAAAAACCACCAGGCAGAACAATTAAATCACCCTTAGGTAAATCAGTGTCATCGTGCCAGACCATTGTATTTTTAAAACCAAATTTATTTAAAGCTACATCCATGTCTCGATCACAATTTGAACCAGGAAAAATTATAACGGAAGATTTCATTAATTAATTAGATAATTTTAAAATCCTCTATAACTAAATTCGTTAGAAGTTTTTTACACATTTCTTCGACTTGAGATTTTGCTTTAGCTTCATCTTTTTCATTAACTTCAATATCAAAATATTTTCCTTGTCTCACTTCATTAACATTAGAAAAATTCATTCCATTTAGGGTTTGCTGAATAGCTTTACCCTGTGGATCCAAAACTCCATTTTTTAGAGTTACAATAACTTTTATTTTCATTATTTTTTTTTAATTTTAACCGCTTGTGGTTTTGTATATTTTATTGGTCTTATATTTGATTGTTCTTGTAGGATACCTAATCTTCTAGCAACTTCTTGGTAAGCTTCAACTAAATTTCCAAGGCTTTTTCTAAATCTATCCTTGTCTAACTTTCTATCTGTAGTGGAGTCCCATAGTCTGCAAGTATCAGGACTTATCTCATCAGCTAAAATAATTTCTTTTCTTCCATTACTTTCTATTTTTCCAAATTCAACTTTAAAGTCTACCAATTTAATACCTACACCTCTAAACATTCCCTGTAAAAAATCATTTATTCTTCTAATTTCTTCATTAATCCAATCTAACTCAAAAACATTCAGCCAATTAAAAACTTTAATGTGTTCACGACTTACTAGGGGATCACCTAATTCATCATTTTTTAAACAATATTCAATTAAAGGTTGATCTAAAACAGTACCATCTTCTATTCCTAGTCTTTTAGTTAATGATCCTGTTGCAATATTTCTTACAACAAATTCAATTGGAATAATTTCAACCAACTTTACAAGCTGTTCTCTCATATTGATTCTTTTTATTAGGTGACTTTTAATTCCTACTTGATTTAAATTACTAAGAATATGTTCTGATATTCTATTGTTTAAAATTCCTTTACCCTCAATAATATCTTTTTTTTGATTATTATAAGCTGTAGCATCATCTTTGAAATGCTGAATGACTAAATTTTTATCTCCAGTTGCAAAAATTATTTTTGCTTTTCCTTCGTATAATTTTTTACCTTTTTTCATTATTTAAAAACTCTTTTAAATATATAATTTACATTTTTAAAGTGCTTAGAGTATGTGAAAATACTATTAATTTTTTTTTCTGAAACTTTATTAATTATATTCTTGTCATTTTTGATTAGTTTTATTAAATCGATATTTTTTGCAAAACTTTCTTTAGCATGTCCTTGGATAACTCTATATGCCTTTTCTCTTGAAATACCTTTTTTTGTTAATTCCAACATCATTTCTTGAGAAAAGACTAATCCTTTAGTGATATTTAAATTACTTAACATTTTTTTTGGATAAACTATCATTTTGTCTAGTATGGTTGCTAATCTCGCTAAAGCGAAATCTAATGTTATATTTGCGTCAGGGCCAATATTTCTTTCAACGCTAGAATGTGAAATATCTCTTTCATGCCATAAAGCAATATTTTCTAGGGCAGGCACAACATAGCTTCTTATCATTCTTGAAAGTCCCGTTAAGTTTTCACTTAAAATTGGATTTTTTTTATGTGGCATGGCAGAAGAACCTTTTTGTTCTTTGGAAAAATATTCTTGTAATTCATAAACTTCCGATCTTTGAAGATGTCTTATTTCAGTTGCTACTCTTTCAACCGAACCAGCAATAATACCTAGAACAGAAAAGTAATATGCATGTCTATCTCTTGGGATAATTTGAGTTGAGATAGGTTCAGGTTTTAATTTTAATTTTTTAGCAACATACACTTCTATTTTAGGGTTTATATTTGCATAAGTTCCTACAGCTCCTGAAATTGCACAAGTTGAAACTTCTTCTATAGCATTTTTAAGTCTTTTTTTGTTTCTTTTAAATTCCTCATAAAAAGATGCTAATTTTAATCCAAAAGTTAAAGGTTCGGCATGAATACCATGACTTCTCCCAATACAAGGAGTGAATTTATATTTTTTTGCTTGTTTTTTTAATATTAATAAAATTTTATCAATATCTTTGAGTAGAATATTTCCAGATTGAACTAATTGAATATTAAAACTTGTATCTAAAACATCTGAAGAAGTCATACCTTGGTGAAGATATCTAGCTTTAATGCCAACTTTTTTTGTTATTGATGTTAAAAAAGCTATTACATCATGTTTTACTCTAGATTCAATTTGATGAATTTTGTTAACTTTTATTTCCCCTCTTTTTTTTACAGCTTGAGAAACTCCTTTAGGAATTTGTCCTAACTTTTCCATTGCTTCTGCAGCAGCAACTTCAACTTCTAACCAAATTTTATATTTGTTTTCTTCAGACCAAATACTTGTAAGTTCTTTTCTAGAATACCTTGTAATCATTAATTATTTGTTTGGAGACTTAAATTATTTTTATCAGATTCTGTAAAAATTTCATAACCATTTTCAGTAATTCCTATTGTGTGTTCAAATTGTGCAGATAAAGATTTATCTTTAGTTACCGCTGTCCATCCATCTTCAAAGACCTTAATATCATATTTTCCTTCATTAATCATAGGTTCAATTGTAAAAGTCATTCCAGGTATTAACTCTATGCCTGTATTTTTTTCCCCATAGTGTAAAACATTTGGAGGCTCATGAAATGTTGTGCTTATTCCATGTCCACAAAAATCTCGAACAACTGAAAGTCCTTTATTTTCGACATATGACTGAATTTCATATCCTATATCACCTAGTTTAATTCCAGGTTTTAATATTTTTATTCCTCTAATCATCGATTCATATGTTGCATCAATTAAATTTCTTGCTTTTATAGAAATTTCACCAATTGAAAACATTCTGCTAGTATCTCCGTGATGTTCATCTACAATTGCAGTTATATCAACATTAATTATATCTCCTTCATTAAGGACTCTGTCTGATGGTATACCGTGACAAACAACATGATTTAAAGAAGTGCATAAAGATTTTTTAAAACCTCGATAAAAAAGTGGGGCAGAATAACCTCCGTTGTCTCTTATAAATTCATATCCGAGTTTATCTATATAATTAGTTGAAATACCCACCTTAATATTTTCCGTTAACATATCCAAGGTTCTTGCAGCAAGATTCCCAGCAACTCGCATTTTTTCAAATTTTTCTAAAAAACTATCTTTCATCAATTATTTTAATTTTTTTTTCAATTTTAATTTCTGTAGAACTTATACCACATCTGTAGGCTAGAAAATTTACACCAGCCTTTTTAGCCAAAAGATAATTTTTGTAATATTCGTTATCTATATCTTTTGCTATTCTAAAATTACTTATATCTTGAATTTGAGTTAAAAATAAGATGTAAGGTTTATAGCCATTTTTTAAAGAATTAATTAATTTAATTAGATGTTTTGAGCCTCTTGAAGTTACAGAGTCCGGAAATTCTGCAGTATTATTTTCTCTTCTTAACGTGACATTTTTGACTTCTATAATGTTTTTATCACACAAAAAATCAAACCTTGTGTCACCACTGTATTTAAATTCAGGTTTTATTGTTTTAATATTTTTAAAAACACTAATTAACTTATTGTTAAGACCATGTTCTACAATTTTATTTGCTCTATGAGTATTAACTCCAATTAAACTTTTATTTACTTTAATTATTTCCAATGTGTACTTTAATTTACGATTGGGATTATCGTTTTTTGTTAACCAAACATCATTTCCTTGTTCTAACAAACCCAACATCGATCCTGTATTAGGGCAGTGTGCTGTAACAGTTTGACTATTTACTATTATATCTGTAAAAAATCTTTTATATCGCTTGATTAATTTGCCTTTAATTAAAGTACTGGTAAATTTCATTATATTTTATTTATATTTATAAATGACAAATAAAAAAGAAATAATTGCTGGAATAATTATTATAGGCAATGAAATATTGTCAGGCAGAACAAAAGACTTAAATACAAGTGCACTTTCTAAATGGCTTAATTCAATTGGAATTAAAGTAGTAGAAGTTAGAGCAATACCGGACATTGAAGAAATAATTATAAACACAGTAAATGAATTAAAACAAAAATTTGATTATGTTTTTACTTCTGGAGGAATTGGACCAACACATGATGACATAACTTCAGAATCTGCATCAAAAGCATTTAGTTTAAAATACGAAATTCACAAAGAAGCATATAAAATATTAGAAAAATATTACAAAACCAATGAGTTTAACGAAGGAAGACAAAGAATGTCATGGATGCCATCTAAAGCAAATTTAATATTAAATCCAGCCGGTGGAGCTCCAGGTTTTTATGTTGAAAATGTATTTTGTTTACCGGGAGTTCCTTCAATTTTAGAGTCGATGCTTCCTAGTTTAGCTAATAAACTTGTTTGTGGTGAACCAATACTAAACAAAACAATTAGCTTAAGAACATTTGAAAGTGAAATTGCCAAACCTTTAAAACAAGTTCAGGAAAAAAACAAAGATGTTGATATAGGAAGCTATCCTTTTTTTAAAAAAGGTAAGATCGGTGTTTCCATTGTTCTTAGATCTAGAGAGCAATCTAAAATTGATAAATGTAATTCACAAATATTAGAATTTATAAAAGAAAAAAAAATTGAAATAGTAGCAAGGGAATAAATGTTATATTTTGCATACGGCAGTAATCTAAATCATAATCAAATGAAAAGCATTAGATGTTTTGGCTCAAAGTATTTAAAATCTTTTTTTCTAAAAGATTACAAACTAATATTCTGTCATCCAAATAAATCAAATAAATTTGGTTATGGGAACATAATAAAAAAAAAAGGATCTAAAGTAGCAGGAGCAATTTGGGATATTTCTAAAGAGCATGAAAAAATATTAGATACTTACGAACAATTTCCCAATACTTATAAAAAAAAATATTTCTATTTAAGTGGAAAAAAGATTATGTTTTATATTATGAAAGAATATTTTATTAAAAACCCTCCCAAGAGCTATATAGATGTAATTAACCAAGGTTATAAAGATTGCAATATTGATTTGAGAATTCACTATAGATTTTAAATGATTAAATTTAACTCAAGCTCAGAGCCAACTATAGGGGTTGAGATAGAACTTCAATTAGTTGACAATAAAAATTTAAATCTAAAAAACATATCCGAAAAAGTACTCGCAGACGTAAAAAAAGAATTTTCGGATAATATTAAATGTGAACTTATTCAATCAATGATAGAAATTAACACTAACATTTGTTCAAATGTTGAAGAGGTAGAAAAAGATATAAAAAAAACTTTAATTTATCTTGGTGATATTTTAAAAGATTATGAGACTGAAATAAATTGTACCAGCCTTCATCCATTTGCTATAGGAAATAAACAAATTATTACCGAAAATTTACGTTACAAAAGAATAATGGAAGACTTACA
>Ga0187833_10005290_pt1 | contig 12236 bp, 10 predicted proteins | sample ETNtaG_37_FD_167968 | JGI IMG/M metagenome (GOLD analysis project Ga0187833, IMG submission 167968) | Marine microbial and viral communities from oxygen minimum zone, Eastern Pacific Ocean - ETNP2014_SV_400_PacBio MetaG (Illumina Assembly) | ecosystem: Environmental > Aquatic > Marine > Hypoxic... | reverse complement strand
GCCCGGCGGAGACGGTTTCGGCCAACGGTCGTGTCAACGTTAAGCATCGGCAGGATGGCACGGGCGCGCGCCGATACATCACGATTCCCGACCATGTTGAGGCGGTCTGCGAAATGGCCTCGAGCCCCGTGGCTCGATTGCGATTCAGCACCGTCACCGGCCACGCACCCGCCGACGCCGTGTGGATTTTCGGCAGCGAGGGCACCTTGCGTCTGGACTCGGCAACGATGACCTTGACCGGCGGTCGTAGAGGCGACGACGGGTTGAGCGACATCGACATACCGGCGGAGAAGCAGGGCGGTTGGCGAGTGGAGGAGGAGTTCATCAACGCGATAAGGGGACTCGAGCCCGTCACGCACACCAACTTTGAAGACGGAGTGCGCTACATGGAGTTTACCGACGCGGTAAGCATGAGCATCCAGACCGGCGAGAAGGTCGGTCTCCCGCTCACGTAATCGTCGGATCGATTGCTCCGTCCCGAGATCACGACCCACATCGGAGACTTTATTGGACTACTCAAAACTCATAACGCGCAACATGCCCGCCGCGGTCACGACTCCCGAGGCAGCGGCCGCGGACACCGATTACGTCTTCTCCGTGACCTACACCGACCCGGACACGATGCCAACCGCGGGCATCGCAGAGGCGGTGAGGATTGCCATGATCAACGAAGGGCAAGACCTGGCACGGTACCCGCCGCCGCTCGGACATCCCGGATTGCGCGAATACATCGCCGACAGTCTCAGGACGAATCGAGGAGCGGACGTTCCGGTTGACCAGATATTCCTGAGCGCGGGCGCGGGCGGTGCCATCGGCACGGTGCTGGACGCGTTCTTGGACCCAGGCGACACGGTCCTGGTCGAAGAGTTCAGCTACTTGGGGACGCTGAGCATGTTCCTGAGCCGGCGCGCGAATGTCGTCCACGTCCGAACCGACGACGAAGGGATGGACACCGCCGCGCTCGAAGCTTCGATCCGCGATCTGGTGCGAAGGGGCATCCAGCCCAAGATGATCTACACGATCTCCGTGTACCAGAACCCGATGGGCGTGACGTTGAGCGCCGACAGACGCCGTCGCATGATCGAGATCTCTCAAAAGTATGGTGTGCCAATATTCGAGAACGAGTCCTACGCCGACTTCAGAATCGACGGCGAGCCGCTCCCTCCCGCGATGCTGGGCACTGACGATCAGGATTCCGTAATCTACACATCCGCGTACACCAAGCTTCTGGGATGCGGCCTTCGACTCGGCTTCGGGGTCGTACCCGAGCCGATGTTGGCGACCATGAAGGCGCTCCGATTCGGCACGTCGCCCAGCCATCTCGCTGCCCAAGCGGTCTACGGTTTCTTGCGCGACCACGGTGATAGTCACATCGAGGCGGTGTCGGAATCGCTGAAGGTCAAGCGAGACGCGATGCTCGCCGCCCTCGGCGAGCACTTTCCGCCGAGTTGCGAGTGGACGTCGCCGCAAGGCGGCATGATCATTTGGGGCCGGTTGCCGGAAGGGACCGACACCTGGGCCGCGCTCGATGCAGCGGTTGAAGCCGGCGTGAAATATAATCCTGGCCCCGTGTTCCGGGCCGACCGCACCGGTCACAACTACATTCGGCTGACCTATAGCTACCACAATCCGAACGAGATAAGAGACGGCATCGAGAAATTGGCGGGCGTTTTCGAACGAGAAGGTTTGTTCGAGAACGCGTAGCCAGACGATCCGTCGCTGAAACAATGAAGATCGTAGGTTGAGAGCCTGCCTGAAGGCCAACCCGAAAACCGCACCAATTATTCGAGGGAACATCGGGAGGAGATCGAATGTCCGGAACTGACCAATTCAACTACGACGATCTGTTCGCCAAGAACGCCCCCGCGCCGACGGGTGGCGGCGGCGCCGTCAGGAGAGGCAAATACGACTTCGCCGTCGCCTATCCCGACCCCGTCTCCATCCCTTTCGACGGGCTGCTTGACTCACTCAAGGAAGCGCTGGACGAAGAAGGAGGCGACCTCGCTCTGTACGCGGACCGGCAGGGCTACGCACCGTTGCGCGAATTCGTTGCCGACAAGCTGGCTCGTGATCGCGACATCCACGTGACCGCCGATGACATCGTGTTGGGCGACGGTTCGGGGCAACCGATCCACATGCTGCTGGAGGTGCTGGTAGACCCAGGCGACGTTCTGCTGACCGACGACTTCGTCTACACGGGAACACTGGCCCAGATGCGCCGGTTCCAGGGCGACATCAGGGGCGTCGAGACCGATGGCGAGGGCATGCTGCCGGACGCGCTTGTGGGCGCAATCGAGAAAGCCATCGGCGAGGGACGCAAGCCCAAACTGATCTATCTGATCCCGACGTTCCAGAACCCTCAGGGGTGGACGATGTCTCTGGCGCGCCGAAAGGCTGTCGTTGAGATCTCCCAGAAATACGGCGTACCGATCATGGAAGACGACTGCTACGTGGACCTGCGATACGACGGCGAGGACGTCACGTCGATCCACTCGCTGGACGACACCGGTAGCGTCATGTACGTGGGTTCGTTCTCGAAAATTATCGCACCTGGCATGAGGCTTGGCTATCTGACGGCTCCGCAAACGCTGCGAGAGCGTGCGAATGCCGCCAAGAGCGGCGGTTCGGTGAACAGTTTTGCGTCGTTCGCGGTGCACCGCTACGCGACGGGCAATCTCGACGACCACATCGGCGACATCAACGACCTTCAGCGCGTCAAGCGCGACACGATGGTCGCAGCGTTGGGGGAGAACTTCGGGTCGAGGGCCGAGTGGAGCAGTCCGGAAGGCGGATTGTTCCTATGGCTGAAGATGCCCGAGGGATCGGACCTGCTGTCGATCAGGAACAAGGTGCTCGAGACCGCGGACGTTGGTTACCTGCCTGGTCCGAACTTCGCGCCTGATGGCGTGTCGGGCAGAAACTACGCCCGACTTTGCTTCGGCTACTGCCAACCGGACGAGATTCGCGAAGGCGTCGCCCGTCTGGCGGAAGCCTTCGAAAAAGAAGGAGTAGCCTTCTAGCCTCCCGAGCGAACCGAGACGAAAGAACGCCCCGCCAGCATGCTTAGCGCTGAGCGGGGCGTTTCCGTATCTCACGAAGAATTTTCGATCGACTCAATCCTGGCGGTACTCACAATCCGCAGATCACGTGATGGCTTGAAGCAATTGCCTGGTTCCGTCGGGGGCGGCGGCGCCTGTTTTGGCTTCCCTGTAGATCGCCAATCGTTGTCGTTTCACGGTAGGATAAGTCAAGCGGATCAATGCGCCTTGCACGCGACTCGTCACACCGGCGGGTGTCGCAGATGCCAGGGAGTGGCCTGCGCGTAGGCGTGAGCTACGCGCAATACCGTGGCCTCGTCGAACGGGCGACCCGCGAGTTGCATCGCCAATGGCAACGCGCCATCGCCGTCCGAGGTGAATCCGCAGCAGATGGACAACGCAGGACCGCTGACCATGCTGAAGAAACCTCTGTATGAGCCGTCCTTGAGAGCACTGGCAGCCTGTTCTTTACTCCCGATGCCCGGGCGCAGGTCCATCACGGCCGCGGGTCCCGAGCCGGTCGGCATGGCCAGCACGTCGTACCGCTCCAGCGCTTCGAGCGTCTGGCTGCGAATCAGAGTTCGCAATTTCTGCGCTTTGTAGTACGTCTGCGCGGGGATCAGCTCGCCGGTCATAAACGCGACCCGCGTGTTGTGGTGGAAATCTTCGGGCCGCTCGCGGATCCAACTCGGATTCAGACTCACTCGCTCGACTGAGCTGATCACGCGGCAGGCGACTCCTGCATGTGCCGCCATTGGGATCGTCACCTCTTCGACCTCTGCGCCCAACTCGGCCAGTTTTTGCATGGCGTCGAGTATTGCCTGCCTGGTTTGTGCATCCAGTCCCGGCGCGTCCGGTCCGGTCAATTCTCGTACGACTCCGATTTTGAGCCCACGGACATCTCCCGTGAGGGCCGCCCGATAATCGGGAACGGGTGTGTCCCAGGTGTACGGATCGTTCGGGTCGTGCCCGGCGATGGCGCCGATGGTGACCGCGCAATCCTCGACGGTCCTCGATATCGGCCCGATGGTGTCCAGCGACCACGAGGCGCCATCGACGCCGAAGCGGCTGACTCGACCCCACGACGGTCGCAGCCCGACGAGTCCGCAGTTGGCGGCGGGCCCGCGCACCGAGCCTCCCGTGTCCTCGCCCAGCGATGTCGCGCACATGAACGCAGCCGTCGCCGCTCCGGAGCCGGTGCTGGACGTGCCCGGACTCCGAGTCGTGTCCCATGGGTTGCGTGTGACGCCGAACGCCGACGTTATCGGGTCGCCCATCGCGAACTCGGTCATGTTCAGCTTGCCGATTATCACGGCTCCGGCGCGCTTCAGGTTGGCGACAACCGTCGCGTCCTGGTCTGGCACGAAGTCGGAGCGGATTTTCGATGCGTCGCTCGTCCTGATTCCTTTCGTGTAGATCTGGTCCTTGACGCCGACGGGCACTCCATGCAGCGCGCTCTTGTGGTTGCCGGCTGCGATCTCTACCTCCGCCTGTCGCGCCGATTCCATCGCCTCGTCTGCCAGCACGGTAATGTATGCGTTCAAGCTCGGGTTCAGACGCTCGATGCGCTCCAAGTACGCTTCGACTGCTTCGACCGGCGACGCCTGCCGGTCGCGGAACGCGGCGCCGAGCTCGGTCGCGGACATGAACGCAAGATCTTGCGATGTCATTGGCTCGCCTCCGTGTTTGACGTGATGACCGCAAGGGGCTCGACGGCATTGACGCCCGGAACATCGATGGCGTCCATCGCTTCGAGCATCGCGTTGAGGCTGTAGTTAACGTCGGTCAACTCCGGGTCATCGATGTTCAGATTCGCCGCCTTGGCCAGCGCCCTAATGTCGTCGTTGGTCAGTTCCTGCATCGCACGATCCTCGCTTTCGGTGGGCATCCTCGATCAAATTCTGATGATACGCTGTGCCTCGATCAGCGCGCCTACTTGTATATGCTGTTCATCTGCCAGGCATCAAGCGATGTCAATTCCGCTGAGCTGCCTTGTGCTCGCATCGAAACCCCGACGCTGTCCTCGCGTCCCGGAAAGACCCGTGCCGCGACGCACTGCTTTTCGTTCGCGTAGACCTCCACCACGCTGCGGTCCACGAATATTCGCAGCCGCAAGGGTTCATCGGGCGCCAGGTGAACCGGCGCCGTTTCGGGGGCACGTGACATGGCGCCCGGGAGCATCGACGAGTACGAGGTGTCCAGCGTGAGCAGACTCTCCCGCTCGGGAACAGGTCTCGGCTGCCCGTGGCGAGGCACGGCCGGTAAGCCGCTGGCCAGGAGCGCGCCCGACGGACCGTCGGTGGTCTGCACACGGAACCCACGGTCCCTATAGAAGGCGATTCGCGTGAACTCTTCCTTGCCGGGAGAGCGGAGGACGTTCAACTCGACCATCGGAGCGTCTTTCGAGTCGATCTTCACGACAAGCTCCATCGCGTCGCCCTTGATGTTCTCGAGAACCACCTCTTGATTAGCGGGCATCGCCGTTGTCTTGACGCGCCGATGATCGAATCTCAGCGATTCGACGTCCCCGGCGGGCGTCATTCTCAGATCGTCGGAACCGATCAACGTGAGCCGCCTGGGTAAGGTCATTATCTGATCCCATCCGGGCGTAGTCATGCCTGGGTTCATGTTGAAAACAACAATCACGCCGCCTTGACCGTCCGGAGTAGCCGAAGGTGCGTGTACGCCGGACGGTGACGCGGCCCCGAAGTTGAACAGGCCGGCAGCAGTGGCGGTGAACTTGTCTCGGGGTTTGTCGTAATCCCCGAGCAGGTACTGTCCGCCGCTCATGTGGCTGAAAAACAGGAGGATGTGCCGGTCGCCTATCGGCCAGAAATACGGGCACGCGCCATCGTCTCCGACCAGCGTGAACCGATCGTCCTCGACAAATGTATGCAGATATTCCCAGGTTTCCAGATCGTCGGACCGGAACAGGAAGTCAGCGGCGATGCGCTTGCCTCCCGGTCCGTCGGGCAGCGTTCCGGCCGAGAGCGAATAGTACGCTCCGTTCTTCTCCCAAATACATGGGTCAAACACAGTATACGGCCGCGGCGAGCCGTCGAGGTCGCCCGTCGGGATCACGGCTTCGCCGGTTAACTTCTCCCAGTTCAGCAGGAGCGGATCGCTGGAAACGGCGATCATGTTGCCGGCTTGTGTACCGTGATACATCGCGATCACTCGGTCGTCTTCAACCAGGGTAGCGCCGGAAAAGCAACACTCTTCGGGATCCGGGTATATCGCGTACGGCAGGTCGCGCCAGTGGATCAGATCGTCACTGACGGCGTGTCCCCAATGCTGGCGCGGGTCTTCGGGCGGATATCCTTGATAAAACAGGTGCCAGCATCCCTGCCAGAAACACAGCCCGTTTGGGTCGTTCAGCGTGTTCTCGGGGTTGACGAAATGGTAGATCGGGCGGTGAGGATCGTCTTCCATGGCGCGTCTCGACGCCACCATTCGTTGCAACATCGGATTGTCTTCGAGTTGGCTCTCTTGTTCTCGCGGCGTATCCCCGAACCGATACCGGGGCACGCGGGAGGTATAGTCGGGATTGTTCACGATATCTCCTGAGGGAATGAATGATCGCCTTCCATCTAAACACAAACCAAGGCCGGCGGCATCAACGCATTCCGCCGATCCCGGCGCCAAGGGCTCGGCACGCAAGCCGTTAGACGTACATGGAACCCTCCTTGACACATCCGGCCAGTTTGCTACGATTCGCCTGAAACAATCGGTTCGTGACCACACCAACTTGTTGGCAAGCAGTTTCACTCAGCGAAGGAGGCCACACATGAACGCGTATCGAGGTATCTTCAGTCCCGTCTGCACCCCTTTCGGCCGAAACGACCAGAGCATTGAGGAAGACAAACTCAGAAATCTGATTGAATTCCAACTCGAAAATGGCGTCCACGGCATCATTCCCGGCGGCGGCACCGGCGAGTTTGCGGCGCTCAGCTTCGAGGAGCGCAAGCGCGTGACTGAAATTTGCGTCGAGCAGGTGAACGGGCGCATTCCCGTGATGGCCCACACCGGAGCGTGCAGCACGCGCGAGGTCATCGAGCTCAGCAAGCACGCCGAGAGCGTCGGGTGCGACTCGCTTATGATCGTGCCGCCGTACTACGAAGTGCCCACCGATGACCAACTCGTCGCGCACTACGCCGCAGTCAGCGACGCCGTTCCGCTGCCGATCATGGTCTACAGCATCCCTGCGCATTCCAAGATCAATCTCACTCCCGAGATTCTCCATCGCCTAGCCGAGATCGAAAACGTCACGATGCTGAAGGACTCCACCAGCGATCTGACCCAATTTCAGCAGATCGTGACGGAGATCGGTGAGAAACTGATCATATTCAACGGATCGGACGTCGGAGCCTTGGCCGGTCTCGTTCACGGCGCCAATGGCTGCGTCTGGGGAGTGGCCAACGCGACGCCCAAAGCATGCGTGGAGTTGTACGAACTCGTCATCGAGCAAAAGAACTATGCCGGTGCCCTGGACCTGTGGCAGGACCTGTACGCGCTGAACTACTTCTTCGAGACCGAAGGCTACGCGGCGACCGCGAAGTCCGCCACGCGAATGGCTGGCATCGACATCGGCATCCCGCGCGACCCGTTCACCCCGCTGACCGCGGAGCAAGAAGGCCGGCTCGAAAGGCTGATGGATGCGCTGGGCGCGTTGGCCGAACCCGCGGCTTTAACGGCGGACTAACGATCCGCCGTTGAGCCAAGTGGCCTGGCAACAGGCACGACGAAGTGGGCGCGCGGCAGGACCGTGCGCCCCTACTTCTTACACTGGTGACTCGGTTCGATCGGTGCTGGGCAAGGCCAAGTCTGTCAAAAATGCGCAGTTGTTGGTCCCCAAACTACCGTTGGTCGATACTCTTATCTCGGCCAATCGCCCATCGGATTGTAGCTGAGGCAAACAGCTAATAATGCCCGCGGGGCGCTCACTATCGGCGAATAATGGCAATGATCTGACCGGCGCCACGGGCGCGTAGCTCGTTCGTCGGCAATCAACGACTACTTACACAATGCAACTCGAACGTCAGAACGCCGCCCAGTTGTACGCTACGTCTCGGTCGTTTACAGATGTGACAGGCAGCGTGTAATAACACCGGGCACCTCAGACGTTCGAGCACGTGCGGATGTAACTCTTAGTCATTGGATCAACGGTTTGCCCATCAAGCTCCAACGTGTAAATCCGGAGTTATGCTCGTCACTAGCGCATCCTTAACTGGCACGCTGAGCCTCATGACGTAGCCCACGTATCCCTTGTCCCAAATCACTGCCTATTCGTAAGTGAGGGCTTGCGGCTGACGATTCTCCGGGCTTTTCCAGTACAAGGCGACAGGTCGCGAGATGGCGGGCGTCTTAACGTCCGGGTTGTTGAACTGCCTCGCAGGCACGTTACCCAGATCGTTCTTTACCACCCGCACCCCTACAGAGGCAGGAGATTGCCCGACAAGGCCGATTATCCATGCCTGGTCTACGACGATCCTCCAAATCTCCTTACCCAATTCAGTCCGCTCTTCGACTGGCACGCCAAGGGCCTTCACGTATTTGGCGACTACTTCCTTAAACGCATCCTCGGGCTCAGTGCCCAATCGACCGCCAGTTATGCGCCACAACTGCAACTGGTATCCGAACGCATTTGAGGTGAATACGTGGCCGGGGTATGTGAAGAGGTGGTCACTGCCATCACCCCAGGCGGCTGATATCTGAATCTCACTCGAGATTTCACGCTCTCCTTCGCGGATGCGTCCCACGCCTATCGCGTCGGTCTTTAAGCCCAGGTAATATGTCCACGGCCACGCGACCATCTCGGTGATCTGCACGAATTCCATGAACTACGCCGTGCGTCCGCTGATCTCCATGACAAGCCTCTCACCATTATCGGTGCGTAACCTGAAGCCGGCGCTGTCTCGTTTGTCCTGGCCAAGGTCGTCCAACATCTGGTTGGCGAGGTCGGGATCGAACGTCGACCACTTGTCTTTCCATTCGGAGTCTGGGCCTGGGCTTTACAGGTTAGTTTCAGACGGCGCGTGGGAGCCGGGTACGCCGAGGCCAAGCCAGAACACATCGTTGAGCTGGTCACGGTCTATGCCCATCGACACCGCATGACGGAAGTCCGTGTTGGCAAGCCAGCTGCCTACTTCCTCGTCGAGGTGGAAGTCCATGTTGAACTTCAGTGCGACATCGCTTCCGACCTCTTGCGTGTCTAAGTAGAGTGTGTAGTCGCCCTTCTCCTGATTCGCGATAAGTTCGGGCACCGTAGCCATGTTCAGATGCCTAGCCTGCCAGTCGTACTCGCCGGCGATGGCCCGCAGGTTGAGTAATTCCAGGTCAGCAGCCAGTGTCAGGATGACCGTGTCGATGTAAGGGAGCTGATTGCCTTCCGTATCAATTGCCCAGTAGTACGGATTGCGTTCGAGCTTCCAGGCCGACGTGTTGATCGGCGTTACGGTTTGCCACGGCGTTACGACCGGAAGTTCTGGATTGAGCGCCCAGTCGTTTTGACCTTGAACAGATCCACCCAGTTGTCGTAGCCCAGATCCCTAGCCAATCTGTTGGCGGTTGTGCGGCCCACGAATTCGAATTCCGGCACGAACTGCTCTAGGTAGTGTTTCGGCGCGAACATACCCATGCCGTTCACGCCTTGGTAGGCATGCCCACCCAAGGAGGTCGAGCCAGCCAACACGTCAGTGAAGAAGTGGTAGGGATCCTCGAACGCGATCTTGATCGCGTAGTCATTGATCTTTGTCATGACGCCCTGTTTGCCGTTTATTGCAAACCACGGCGTCTTATTTGGGACAAGCTCTCCGTTTTGGTACAGAACCTCGTACCAAAACATGAAGTCATCGGCTGTAAACGGCGCCCCGTCGGACCATCGCATGCCCTCGCACAAGAACAGGGTTATCTCCGTGCCGTCTGCATTGAACTCCCAGTCTTTTGCAACGTTCGGCCGGAGTTCGGAGCCCGTGTAGTCCCAGAACAACACGTGGTCAGGACCGGAACAACAGCGATAGCCGTTCCACTTGTCGGCCGGGCCTGTAAAGCCGCGGCGCCAGATGCCACCGTATTCGCCGATGCCTTCGACGGCCTCGATGACCATCAAGCTATCCTTGACCGGTAGGCGCTCTTCGGCCGAGTCCGCCTTACCCGCGGCGACCATGGCCGCCAGTTGAGGCGCCTCGCCGAACGAAGTCGGGAATTTGCTGACGTCGGTAATCGTTACGGGGCCTTCAAGCTCGCCGACCAGCGCAGCATACGACTCGAGTGTGGGTGCCGGTGAGGGGGAAGACTCGACGGTGATTGTCACAGTATACGTGCCGATATTGGAATTGATTCTATCCGGGGTTTCTACGTCGAGATAATAGGCGCCAGATCGCTTCGGCGTACTCAACCGATATTCTGCGTCAAGCTGGGGTGACCCAATAATCCATGGTCTTCGACGCTGACGATTGTATGGCCACCTCCGAACATTGGCAAACACGCTATCTCACCTACTTATCTACGTTTTAACGGAGTAACAGCGGGCCATCGGCTGAGAAAGGCACTCGCGGTTCATTGTGACTCCCTTGCTTTGATTACCCTTTTTCACTTCCGATAACACCATAGGTGCTCGAAACTTAATGCTGGACAAAGCCCGACGATTCGCTCCAACACCTGCGGGACCAAATCCCGAGGCAGTGTCACCTTAGCGTGTTGAAGCGCCAGGCGGGCGTGGTGAACCATTCGTGCCCTGATCTTGACGAACTTGACCTGGAGGCTCCGCTATGGTCAGTGCTTTGACCGCCACAGCAGACACTTCCCGTGCAGTGCGCTACCAGGCTGCACGCCGGGATAATTAGTGGTCGCTCCAACTGATTGACCGCAAATCGGAGGCACAGCAACGACAACCGACCGCCACACACTATCCGCGCATAGTGTTCGTCGGTTGATCGACGTCAACCCTATGTGGAGACAGGTGGCCCCGGTGACGGCTGGGAACGGTTTAAGTGTCCCGATCCTCGCCGCGCTCGGCGTAATCCGGGCGTCCGGGTCGCGTTGCCGCGCAACACGAAGGAGGAACGTGCTCCACACTATCGGCGAATGGTAATGGTGAGCTGAACCGCGTCCGTTGCATGCCTAGAACTGAAGCGTCATCAAGGACGCAGCAGCACAATGTGCCGTTCAGCTTTGATATGTCACCGTTTGCGCCTGGCCAACCGGCGAGCCCCTTACAGGCGTGCCAAGGCCCCGCCGTCGACGAAGATGGTGTGGCCGGTGACGAAACCGCAGACGTCGGAGCAGAGGTACACCAGCAGCGCGGCCAGGTCCCGCGGGTGACCGTAACGCCGCGATGGAAGGAAGCGCGCAAAGAGCTCTTGCCGCTGATCCTCGAGGCTTCGTTCTTCGCCGATGAACCAGCCGGGGCCGATCCCGTTTACGCGGATGGCCGTGCGGCTTAGCTCCAGACCCAGCACCCGAGTGAGCTGAGCTATCCCCGCCATGCTGGCACAATAAGCCGCCATGTTCTCGACGCCTCGCTCCGCCAACGCCGAGCTCACGTTGACGATGCGGCCGGCGCCCTGGCTCTGCATATGTTTCGCGGCCGTCTGGCAGAATAGGAAGACGCTATGCAGGTTATGGGTCAGAACCTGGTCGAACTCCTCAAGGTCCGTCTCCAGGAAGGGCTTGGCGGCTGCCAACTGGCAGTTGTTGACCAGGAGGTCCAGGCCACCATGAACGTCGATCGCCTGCTGTACGACGCCGCGTACGCTGGCCGGGTCGGTGACGTCGGCGGGGAAGATCGCGACGTCACTGTAGGCGCTTGTGGCTTGACGAGCAGCCTCCAGAGCATCATGTGGACCGCCGGCAACTGTGACGCGAGCGCCCGCTTCGGCCAGCGCCGCGGCCAGGAACGGCGTGGCGAAGTGGCCGCTGGTGGTGAGCAGGGCGGTCTTCCCTTGTAGGTTCCACTGAGGTGGAATCGGCATCAAACGCCTCCGTTCCCAGGGTCCCAGGTTCGCACTGGCGCGTAACCCGTGGGGGCGACGCCGCTGGCCAGAACTCCTCCGTCGATTGGGAAAATCTCCCCGTTCATGTACTCGGACGCATCGGAGGCCAGGAAAACAACGGCGGGTCCGATCTCGTCGGGGGGACCAAAGTATCCCACCGGAACGTGCTCGTTTCGGGGCATCGCCTCGCGAAGCGAAGCCGTGG
>Ga0187833_10005289_pt1 | contig 12237 bp, 10 predicted proteins | sample ETNtaG_37_FD_167968 | JGI IMG/M metagenome (GOLD analysis project Ga0187833, IMG submission 167968) | Marine microbial and viral communities from oxygen minimum zone, Eastern Pacific Ocean - ETNP2014_SV_400_PacBio MetaG (Illumina Assembly) | ecosystem: Environmental > Aquatic > Marine > Hypoxic... | reverse complement strand
GAACCAAGCGGTACGGGACGCTGGCGTTGGTTGGCTTGGCTTTTGTCTTGTTTGCGGCGGAGAGCCTACCTAGGCGCGGCGAGTTTGCGCTGACGGTGCTGCCGCTCGACAGCGGTTCGGCGATGTACGTCGAGCCGCACGACGAAGAGCCGCTGCTCATCGATTGCGGCAGCGACTCAGGTGGGCGGCTGTCCGTGGTGTCGTTTTTACGGACGCGAGGCTATGACGCGCCACCGTGGGCCGTGGCGACACATGGTGACCGGCATCACGTGCAGGGCTTCGGCAGTCTGGCAGAAGAAATGGGCTGGCCGGTGATGTTCATCAATCCGATCAAGTTTAACTCGTCGTACTACAAGGAAATGCTGGAAGGACTGAAGGGCGTCGGGCAGTCGGTGATCGTCGCTGCCCGCGGCAACTCGATCGCCGGCTGGGAGGTGCTGCATCCGCCAGGCGGCGACCGCCTGCCCAAGGCCGACGACAACGCGACTGTGCTCGTCTGCGAGGTGCACGGCGTGCGCGTGCTGCTGCTTTCCGACCTCGGCGAAGCGGGGCAGATGGACTTGGTCGGGAGCGGCGTGGACTTGCGGAGCGACATCGTGGTGAGCGCCATGCCCGGTGTGGGCGAACCGCTTGGCCAAGCGCTGTTCGCGGCGATCGAGCCGAAGGCAATTGTGCTTAGTGCGGGCACCTTTCCGTACGCGGAGATTCCGTCGGCCGCGCTGCTCCAGCGCTTGGCCAAGCGCGACGTGCCGCTGTTCAACACGTTGGCGGATGGCGGGATCGAAATCGTCATCCGCCGAAACGGCGGATGGCAAATCAAGGCAATGCACGGCCGTGAAGTTTCATCCTCACGCGAAGCCGCGAAGAACTGAAAACTTGAAGCTGGAAACTTTCTGATCAGCGCCCGAGCAGTTTTTCCATCCCTGGCATGGCCCCTGCGCCGCCCATCTTGGCCATCATTTTCTGGAACTTGCCCATCTTCTTCATCATTTTCTGCATTTGGCCGAAGCGTTTGAGCAGGCCGTTGAGCGCGGCGACGGTGGTGCCGCTGCCGGCGGCGATGCGTCTCCGCCGACGGGCATTGAGGATCGCCGGTGTGCGGCGTTCCTGCGGGGTCATGCTGCAGATCATCGCCTCCATCTGGCGGAACTCCTTTTCGCTCTTGCCGAGATCGGCGTCTTTCATGGCATCGCCCCCGCCGGGCAGCATGTCGATAATGCCCTCGAGTGGGCCCATTTTTTTGAGTTGACGAAGTTGGGCGAGAAAATCCTCGAGGGTGAACTGCCCCTTCTTCATCCGCTCCTCGAGTTTACGGGCGGTCTCCTCGTCCACCGCCTCGGCGGCTTTCTCGACGAGGCTCACCACGTCGCCCATGCCGAGGATGCGCGACGCCATCCGATCGGGGTGGAACGGCTCGAAGTCGTCGAGCTTTTCGCCGATACCGGCGAACTTGACCGGCTTGCCGGTGACTTCGCGGAAGCTAAGTGCGGCGCCACCGCGCGCATCGCCGTCGAGCTTGGTCAGGATCGCACCGGTGATGCCCAGCGCCTCGTCAAAGTGCGTGGCGACACTGACCGCCTCCTGCCCGGTGGCGGCGTCGAGCACGAGTAGGATTTCTCGCGGCTGCACCCGGTCGCGCAGCCGGACGAGTTCCTGCACCAGCGGTTCGTCGATCTGCAGCCGGCCGGCGGTGTCGAAAATGACCACGTCGATGCCGTCTGCCTTCGCCCTGGCCATCGCTCCGTCGGCGATCTTGAGCACGTCCTGCTCGCCGCGCATCAGGAAACAGGGCAGGTCGAGCTGCCTGGCCAAGGTCTCGATCTGATCCATCGCGGCGGGCCGGTAAACGTCGGCGCCGACGAGCAGCGGTTTGCGGCCCTCGGCGGCGAGCAGTCGGGCGAGCTTACCGCTGGAGGTGGTCTTGCCAGAGCCGTGCAGACCGCACATCATCAGGCAGAGCGGCTGGGCAAAGCCGCGTGGCAGGTCGAGTTCGCTGCGCTCGGCGCCGAGCAGCGCGATCATCTCGTCGTTGATGATTTTGACGATTTGCTGCCCCGGCTGGATGCTGGCGACTACCTCCTCGCCGAGCGACTTCTCTTTCACGCGGGCGATGAACTGCTTGGCGACCTTGAAATTGACGTCCGCATCAAGCAGGGCCATGCGCACCTCGCGCAGTGCCTCGGCGACGTTGGTTTCGCTGATCCTGCCGAGGCCCCGCAGGTTCCGGAAGGTTTTCTGGAGCTTATCGCCGAGTGCGTCAAACATCGGTGCGAACGATAGAAACCCAAACGGTGTTTGACAAGCGTGTCACAATTTGGCGTAATCCGCCGCCCTTTTTGGAGGTAGGATACCGAAGCGGTCAAACGGGGCGGACTGTAAATCCGCTGGCTTAGCCTTCGCAGGTTCGAATCCTGCTCCTACCACCACTTCTTTGATGCCGGCTTTCGTGAAAGTTGGCTTTTTGTCTTTTACTTACGGCTCACTCCGAACACTCCCCGGCCCCGGGGATCAGCTGAGCCGGTGAACGGTTTGCCGCCTTGGCCAAGGCCGATCGCCTGTGCAGCGCCGAGGGTGTTGACGACCTTCACCGTGTGGCCCTTGGCCCGGAGCGCATCGATGGCCGCTTGGCCAAGCGCCTTCTCGACGAGCAGCCGGTCAGGCTTCCATTGGTGATGTAACCGCGCCTGGCCAAGGGCCTCGGCGGGCGGCTTGCCGAAGTCAACCACCTGGATGATCGCCAGCACGACCTGCGTGATGATTGTCGGGCCGCCGGCCGCACCGACGGTGAAGATAGGTTTGCCGTCCCGCAGCACGATCGTCGGGCTCATGCTCGAGAGCGGGCGCTTGCCGGGGGCGACCGCGTTGGCCTCCGCGCCGATTAAGCCAAAGGCGTTGGGCGCACCGGGCTGCGCGGAGAAGTCGTCCATCTCGTTGTTCATCACGATGCCGGTGCCGGGGATAACCACGCCGGAGCCGAACGTGGTGTTGACCGTCGCCGTGCAGGCCACCCACCAGCCGTCGGAGTCGGCAGTCGTAAAATGGGTTGTGTGTTTGCCGAACAAATTCGTGTCGACGTTCGGTGGCGTCGAGTGGGCATCGACCTTGGCCGCTTTTGCGGTGTCGATCTTTTTGGCGAGTCGGCGCGCGTATGTTTTGGACGTCAGGCCTCTGGGCACCGGGGCAAAGTCAGCGTCGCCGAGCCAATGGGCGCGGTCAGCGAACGCCAGCCGCATCGCCTCAGTGACGAGATGAACAAATCCGGCAGAGTCGGGCGCCATCGAGCGCAGATCGAACACCTCGAGGATGTTCAGGATTTGCGCCACGTGCACACCACCGGAACTCGGGGGCGGGAAGCCGACGATCTCGTGTCCGCGATAGGTCGTTCGTACTGGTTCGCGTCGCCTGGCATCGTAGTGGGCGAAGTCGTCGCGGGTCATCAGTCCGCCGTTGTCGCTCATCCATTGTTCCGTTTTCAGCGCGAACGGGCCGCGATAAAACCAGTCGGCGGAGTGTTGCCCGATGGCGCGGTACGACCTGGCCAAGTCCGGTTGCCGGAGCCGGTGGCCGCTTGGCCAGGCGTTGCCGTCGCCGCCGAGGAAAATGCGAGCGCTGTCCGGGAACTTGCGGAGTTTTTTCACCACTGACCCAAGGCGGCCCAGATAGGCATCGTCGAGTTCAAATCCCTGCTCGGCGATCGCCGCCGCTTGGCCAAGGTGCCCGGCGAGGGCGAGGTTGCCGTGGTCGCGGATTGCCAGATCGTATGCCGCCAACGCACCGGGCACGCCAATGGCCAACGCGCCGGTGCGGCTCAGTTCTGGCTTGGCCCTGCCGCCGTGCAAATACATGTCGCGATTGGCTGCGCCCGGGGCGGTCTCGCGGCCGTCGATCGCCGAGAACGTGCCGTCCGGCTTGCGAATCAGCATGAAACAGCCACCGCCGATGCCGGAGTTGAAGCCGTCCACCACGCCCAGGGTTAGCGCCGCCGCGACGGCGGCATCGACGGCGTTGCCGTCCTGCTGAAACACCTTTAGGGCTGCCTTGGTGGCCAGGGGATGAACTGTCACTGCCGCGCCGGTTCGCTCCGCCGCTTGGCTAATGGGCAATCCGAGCAGCAGAATCAGAACAACACGACTCAACATGACCGGCGCAGGATGTTGGGTGGCGGCGGATGTTGCAAGAGCGCTTTGTGTTCCGTGTCTCTGGTTTTACGGAGTTTTGAAATACAGTTGAATCGTCCACTGGCATGGGTAAGCTGCATTTTTTCAGAATGATGAAATATACCCGTAAGTTGTTTGGGGCTTTCGTTTGCATCTGGGGCTGCGTTTTCGGTGGCGTTGCGACTGGGCAGGTTTTGCCGAAAACGGCGGATGCGTTTTTTCAGGATACGAAGGTTTGGGACGTGGCGCTGACGGTGTCGCCGGAAAATTACTCCGCGCTTGAACCGGGAAACGGCAGAGACTTCGGCGCTGATTTTGAGTATGTGCGGGCGAACGCGATAGTTGCCGGGGAGGCATTGCAGAATGTCGGTCTCCGTTACAAGGGCAACTCCAGTTTTTCGACTGCGCGCGGTATTCCCAAAAAATCGTTCAAGATCGACTTCAACCGGTTTGTGAAGGGGCAGAAATTCCTCGGACTGACCAAGCTGAATCTGAACAACAACGTCCTTGACCCGTCGCAGATTCGCGAGGCGCTGGCATACCGGCTCTGGCGCAAGCTGGAGCTGCCGGGAGCGCGGACGGTATTCGCGCGGGTGACGCTGACGGTGCCGGGGCGATACGACAAAAAATTGCTTGGCCTGTACGTCGTGGTGGAGCAGGTGAACGGGCCGTTCCTCAAGGGACGATTCGGCACGGACAAGGGCCTGCTGCTCAAGCCGGAGCGCAGTCTGTCGATGCCGTATCTGGGCGAGGCGTTCACGGAATACGAGCGGGAGTACGTGCCCAAGTCCGACGCGAAGCCGCTCTTGGCCAAGCGCTTGATGGAGTTCACGCGACTGGTCAGCCAGGCGGACGATGCAACGTTCGGAGAACAGATCGGTGGCTTCGTGGATTTCGGGCAGTTGGCCAGGTTCACTGCGGCGCACACGGTGTTGTCGCACCTCGACAGCTTTTTGTTGCGCGGCCACAACTATTATCTTTATCTGCCGAAAGCCGGCGGCAAGTTCGCATTCTTGCCGTGGGACGTGAACAGCACCTTTGCCAGTCATCGCTCGGCGGGCAGCCCGGAGCAGCAGTTCAACCTCAGCGTGAAACAGCCATTCGCGAAGGGGCAGCGGTTGCTCGAACGCCTGATGAAGCTGAAATCGTTCCGTGAATCGTACGGAGAGGAACTGAAAAAACTGGTGCGCACGCATTTCTCCAGGGAGGCAATCGGCCGGGACATGACGGAATTGCGCAAGGCGGTGGAATCAACGGTCAGGGAGGATGAATACAGCGATTACCGGGAGTTTGTGAATAATTTTGAAATCCCCAAAGACTCTACCCCGAGTGAATCGCGTGGCGGGTTTCGCGTGGTGCGCAAGCCGCTGCTACGAGAGTTCGTGGCGAAGCGGCACGAGTCGATCTCCGCACAGTGGGCTGGCGAGCGGGAGGGCTACACGCCTGGTTCGCGCCGGCGCTCGGGAGGCAAGGGGGAACGCCGACCGCGCCGCTAGAGTAGACTCCACTTGGCCAAGCGCAGGACGGCGCGGGGGTGGTCGCTCATCTGCTCGTACCACGCGGTGAGCAGGGTGCCGTTGGGCAACTCGACGGTGGAGGGGTAGCCGAGGTCGCCGTTCGCGCCATCGCTGGAAATCGTGATCGGTTCGCTCCAGGTTTTGCCGTGGTCGGCGCTGATGCGGGCCAGGTTGCCGAATGGTTTGCGGCGGTAGCCGTAGGTCATCATCAGCCGGTCGTCGCGCAGTCGCAGCAGGTGCGACGGCAGACCCCAGACGCCGATCGAGTGCGGTACGCTCCAGGTTTTGCCGCCGTCAGTGGACTCGGTTTGAAGTGTCTCGCTTCTGTTGGCGGAGTTATGGTTTCGAATTTGCGCGACGAGGGTGCCGTTGACGGCCTCGATGGCGTGCAGTTCGTGGTATTCAGCCGGGTTGTCGTCGGGTCGGGTGGGAACCTGAGCCAACTTTCTCCACGATTTGCCGTCGTCGATGGACTCGCAGACGCCGATCCACTGGCCGCTCTTCGACAAATCCTTTCCTGCGTAGAGCAGTCGTCCGTCGGCGAGCTGGATCGGGCCGTGCGGGCTGTTGACGATCGAGTCGTACGGCGTGGACCACGTGACGCCGCCGTCGGTCGAGCGGAGCATCCATGTGCCGAGCTGTGCCTTGCGCTCGACTGCGCTGATGCGGTTGTGCGCGCCGCGCCAGCGCGCCTGCCGCGCGGTGTCCCATTTGTTAATGTTGCCGTTGTTGAACTGGTACTCGTAGGCCAGCGAGGAAAACGTGGTGGCGAGCAGAGTGCCCTTGGCCGTCTCGAGAATGCCCGCGTCGCGGTCGTCGATCGCGAGGTCGAGCAGCACGCGGGGGAAGGTCCACGTTGCTCCATCGTCGTCGGATCGCATCAGTTCCACCTGGCCAAAGGGGCAGACGTGCGACTCGCGTCCACCGGAGCAGACGAGCAACAACTGGCCGTTGCGCCGCCGGGCCAGCGTTGGCCAGCCGTGGTACTGGTTCGGGCGCAGGCTGACGACGTGGATGCCGTGCACCTTGGCCAAGCGTTTGGCCGCTTGGGTGCGAACATGCGGGGCGAGCGCGACGCCGAGGCCAATCGCGGCTGATTGGCGCAGCATGCGGCGGCGGGAGAGGGTACGATGCTTCACGACGGAAACGGTAGCAAAGATTTGCAGGCTGCCCAAGCCTGCTTGGCCAAGTTTTCAGTAGCGAAGTTGTACCACTACCGGGCCAGGATTACGGCGGTGTACGATGGCGACACCTGTACGGCGCTACCTCGCGGAGATCACCGTGAAGCAGGGCCGGTGCAACGTGAACGTGAACGACACCCTGGTCCAAGCCGGCCATGCTAAGTACGTGGCGTATTGATTCGGCTTAAAGGACTTATTGGGACTATCGGACGTATGGCGCAAAACCGTCATGTTTGCCTTTTGCTCCGGCGGCTGGCTTTGAAGATGGTAATCCCAATGCCGATGGGGATGGCGCTGAGCAGTGTCATGACGATGATGAGTAGCGCGATCTCGGGAGCGCTCATTGGGCGGGGTGCGGGGGTGAACCGAATCTCGGCAACCAGTGGCAAATGGTCGGACGCCTCGGTCTGCGGCACGTCGAGCCATCGCACCTTGAAGTTTTTTTTGTCGGAGAGCCAGATGTAGTCGATGCGCCGTGTCGGTTTGCCGCTGCTCATCGTGTAGCCGTTGCCCTTGCCAGCGAGGCCCCATGCGTCAATCCATTTTTCGCTGAGTCGCCTGTGCAGTTCGCTGTCCGGGGTGTCGTTGAAGTCGCCGCAAAAGACGGTGGGAAGACTGGCGTGTCCGGCGAAAATATCGGTAAACTGTGTTTCGCTGAACAGTCGCTCGGCTTGGTCTTGGGTGTGGTCGAGGTGGGTGCAGGTGAACAGCAACTGCCCCTGGGTCACTTTCAGAACGGCCATTAACACACCGCGTTGCTCGCCTTTTCGAACCTGTTTTAGGCGATGGTTCTCATGCGACTCGATGGGAAAACGGCTCAGGATCGCGGTGCCGTACTGGCCGCCCTGATAGTTGTCGAGGTTGGCACCGAAAACGACGTTCATCCCGGTGAGGCTGGCCAGTTCCGCCGGCATGTCGATGCCGCCGGTGCGCTCGGTGTTTTTGTCGACCTCCTGCAGGGCGACGATGTCGGCGTTGGACTGCCGGATGATGTTGGCGATGCGCTCAAGATCGACCTTGCCGTCCAGTCCCTCGGCGTGGTGGATGTTGTAGGTCATCACGCGCAGAACCACCGGCGTGACATCGGTCGACTTGCAGCCGGGCAGCAAACTCAAGCCAAGCGTCGACAAAAAAAGGCAGAGGCCGCGCGACCCCCGCCTGAAGAAATTGCACATGATGAATGCCTAGTTTTTCTTCTTACGCTTCAGCCGGAAGTCAGCGGGCCGCTTGTTTTGTGCGGACCAGTAGTCTCCGCGCTTGAAACCGTATTGCGACGGGTTGAACTCGCCGACGAGATCCACCTTCGTGCCGCCCTTGGGGATTTCGAGGTCCAGCAGCCAATAGGCTCCGTTGACCAGCATTCGCCGTGTGCCGGGGGCCGTGAGGTCGGTCGAGGAACCCATCGTGGTGGCGAATGTCCGGCTCTTCTTTCCACCGGGCACCTGATAATTTTTCGTCCAGAACACCGGCATCATGGGGTTGTTCTTCCGGCCTTCCACCGCCTCGTCGTCGGTTGGTTTCAAGCCAAAAAACGGTCCATCAGTTCTCGGCCCTTTGCGCTTGGTGACCTGCCCAAGGATGATGTGCTGCGATCCTTCCGGCAGCGGCAGGCGCACGCCGTAAACATCGGTCGGCCCCCAGACGTCGCCGTTGCGAATGCCGCGCGTGGTGGGGTGCTCTTCCGCTCCGGGCGCGATGATACCAACAGTGCTTTCAGTCTTGTGCCCGCCGTGATGGCTCAACCAGTGGTCGCCGAGGACGAGTTTGCCGAAACCGCCCTGCCATTCCTTTTTCGGGCCGCCGTAGCCGTTGCTGTAATGGGCATACGTCTTGTCACCACCGATGTTGAATGCGTGGGTCGCGGTTCGCATGCCGATCACCGGCCGGCCGGTCTTGAGGTAGGCGTCGATGTGTGCCATCTGCTCGTCGGGCAGGTCGCGGAAGCGGGTGCCGATAAACATCAGGTCGGCGTCGGCCAACGCTTCGAGCCCGGGGGTGTTGCCTCGGTTGTTCGGATCGACGATCCCGCTCTTGGGGTCGATCGAGAAAACCACGCGACAGTCGAAGCCGTGATGCCGCGAGAGGATGCCGGCGAGCACTGGCATTGCCTCCTCGGAGCGGTACTCCTCGTCGCCGGAGATCAGCACGACTTTTTTGCCCTTGCCGGGACCTTTTTTGCCCTTGTAATCCAGCCATTGCTTGGGCGCAGCGGAGGCGTTCACCGCCGCGGCGGCGAATAGGGCAACCAACAGTTTTGATACGTGTTTCATGGTAGTGTTGAGAAATTGGTACTTGAGGCCAGAAATCGTACCGGATGCCGTGCTGATTGCAACCCTGCAGTCCCCGAAATCACTCGCCCGTCGGCGGTCGTTCGCCTAATCTCGATCCCGACGAAGCGGAAGCGAGTGACGGGGAAGAAACCAACAAGCCCGTGGGCTGTGGCAGGCATTAACCTGCTGGCTTGGCCGGGCATCGGCACATTCGTTGGAGGCCACAAGGTCTCCGGCGCCATCCAGGCCTTGATGGCCCTCATTGGTGGCATCCTCAGCCTGGGCCTCATCGTTGTGCTGTTTAATTTTGCGCTGAAAATCGACTCGACCCGGTTCGATATTGAGGCGTTCATGGCCGGCAACGGAACATATCTCATCGTCGGCGTGACCGGGTTTTGCCTGCTCGCATTCGCCTGGATTTGGGCGGCAATCAGCAGTTACCTGATCGCCAAGCAACTCCATCGCGAAGTAAGACAATGAGCACAACCGAACAGGAAATCCGCCTAGGAAAACTCACGCGCCGTGAGTTTCGCGAACGGATGGCCTCCGGCGAGTTGGCCGGCTGCCTCATCCCGGTCGCCGCCATCGAGCAGCACCTCGAGCACCTGGCGATGGAGCACGACTGGCGCAGCGTCGGGCTGGTGGCTCGCGCCGTGGCCAAGCGCCTGGCCCCGCGCGTGCTCGTCGCCGAGGGATTGATGTGTGGGATCAGCGAGCATCACATGCGGCATCCTGGCACGCTCACCCTGAGCCCCGGCACCTTTCTCGGGGTGCTGGGCGACATGATCGACAGCATGGCGCGTGCTGGCTTCCGCAATATTGTCGTGGTCAACGGGCACGGCGGCAACATCGAGCCGGTGCGTGGCACGTGGGATCAATTCCTGCGGCGGTTCGAGGGCGTCAACCTGCACTTCCTCTCGTACTGGGAGACGCTGAGCCAAGCGGACGCCGACGAACTGCTGCAGGGTGGCAAGCGAATGCCGGACGATCTGCCGGGGCACGCGCAGGAGTTCGAGACCTCCGTTGCCTTGGCCAAGTTCGCCGGGAACGTCCGGGGCGGGGCGGTCTCCGATCAGCTCGACCGGAGCCCGGCCTTGGCCACGGCGGAGCAGGGGAACGAGTGGTTCGAACGCGTGACCGAGCGCTTGGCTAATTTCATCGGCGAAGTGATCGACGGCCAGCGGCAGTCCGAGACACCGCTGTTTCACCCGTAGCCGCTTGGCCAAGCGCGCGCTTTTTGGCGTGAACTCAAAATCGCCTTGCAACGCCGGGGGAGGTTTGGCAGGGTGCGCGACCTTTTCGGTTGCGCCCGTAGATCAACTGGATAGATCGCATGGCTACGAACCATGAGGTTGGGGGTTCGAATCCTCCCGGGCGTACCATTTTTTCTTCGCCCAACCGCTCCTTATTTACGGATGGTTGTTCTGTCTGCCAACCAGATCATGTCGACATTTTTTGGAGAGGCAACATTGAGAGGCATCAGTCGGTTGTTGATCGGTTTGATTGTGCGGGGATCAACCCACTTTTTAATTTCAGCGTGACCATCTGCGAAGCTTAACCCTGCGGCATTGTTGTGGTAACTGGCGGGGTAGTCGATAATGCGCGCCGAACCCGGGCTTTCAACCATCTGATTGGCGAATCCGCCGGCGTTGATGCTGTCGGGATGTTCGTCCAGCAAAACGTACAGTTTGGATGGCCCGGGGTTCAACAGGTCAGAGGATCTGATGTACACCTTGTATCGGCTTCCGGGCAGCCAAACTCCGGGGCCGCCCATCGCCTGGCTCATGCCCATGCTCCGGACGCGCGAGTGGCGTCTGCCTCTTATGGTGACATAACTGAGGTCAGCCGGGCATTTGTACACCCGCGCGCTCGGGAGGTACGGGGCAAACTTGGCCCGTTTCGGATCCAGCAAATCAAGGATATTCGTGTTGTCACGGTTTCCCGGGTTGTAGTCCAGCCACCCGGCAACCCACGCATAGAGTTCCGTTCTTGAGTTGCCGGGTTTTGTGAGCAGGTCATCGTTGTCATCCGGATACATGAGATGAGCCAACTGCAGTTGCTTGAGGTTGTTCATGCATGAGATTCCATGTCCCTTGGCCTTGGCGTTGGCCAGGGCGGGCAACAATAGCGCCGCCAGGATGGCGATGATCGCGACCACCACGAGCAGTTCGATGAGCGTGAATGCTTGTCTTGAGATACTTTTCATTTTTCTTCGGCTTTCAATTCTTCCCCACCTTTAACTGGTCAAGCCCTTGTGAAATTAGATGTGCGGCGGCCCCGGCCACACCCCACCAACAGCACGGCTGCGGTTGTTGTGAGTAGGTGGTGTTTGAAAGGTCTCAAAGGATTTTAAGCCGCTTGGTCGATGATTTCAATTGCTGAATGCACCGGTTCTTTTTCGGGTCGCATTTACAAAAAAAAGCCTTTTCAAGGGGGACGCCTTTGGTAGGCTTCCCCACATGAAGTCCCATTCTCTCTCTCGACGTCGTTTTCTCCAGTCCACTGCGGTTGCCAGCGCGCCGTTCATCCTGCCCTCCGGAATCTGGTCGGCCAAGATCAAGCCGAATGACAAGATATCCGTCGGTTTCATTGGCATGGGTATCCAGAACCGGGGTCTGCAAAGACGGTTCATGGGCGACAAAAACGTCGTCTGCGTGGCCGTTTCGGATTGCGACACCACCCGTCGCAACGCCGCCCGTGACACCGCCAACAAGCGTTACCAGAACAAGGACTGCAAGGACTACGTGGATTTCCGTGAACTGATCGCGCGCGATGACATCGACGCGGTGAGCATCGCCACGCCGGACCAGTGGCACGCCATCCAGACCATCGCCGCGGTGAACTCCGGCAAGGATGTTTACTGCGAGAAGCCGCTGACACACAACGTCCACGAGTCGGTCGAGGTGATGAAGGCGGTGAAAAAGAACAAGGCCATTTTGCAGACCGGCTCGATGCAGCGTTCCTCGCGCGAGTTCCGCGTGGCCTGCGAACTGGTGCGCAACGGCGTCATTGGCAAAGTCGAGCGAACGGCCGTCAACGTCGGCCCTCCCGGCGTGCCGTGCGACCTGAAGACGGAGACGATGGAGCCGGGTCTTGACTGGGAAAAGTGGAT